>Ga0214927_100041_pt1 | contig 129971 bp, 108 predicted proteins | sample Stichaenrichm16X_FD_168612 | JGI IMG/M metagenome (GOLD analysis project Ga0214927, IMG submission 168612) | Xylose enriched microbial communities from anaerobic bioreactor in Madison, Wisconsin, United States - 16X | ecosystem: Engineered > Bioreactor > Anaerobic > Unclassified | place: USA... | reverse complement strand
TAACGTAACCAGTATCCGTTAGGATCCGTACCTCAGATGGACTAATCCACAGCGCTTAATATCAGTTTAGTACAAATTAATGTTACCTTGCTGACATCTTTAATATACAAGCATCAGTTGCGTCGGAACACATTTTAATCAGAGTGTGACGAGGGCTGGGTGAGGCGGTTTCTAAGGTAGCTTTGGTTGAAACCCTGGGCTTGGGTTTTGACCGAAGCTGGCTTAGAGTTAGCCTCAGGCCCTCGGAACACATTTCAATCAGAGTGTGACGAGACCCGGTTAGAGCCCGGAACAATCTCAAAAACCAAACAAGCGCCGGGAGAATTGCATGTAAATTGCAACTCTCCCGGCGCTTGTATTATTTTCTCAACGAATCTCTCTGAAGTAATTTAATTGGCAAAACATACTTATCCAGCAGTTGATCGTCATTTTTCTGAAGGCGGCTGAACAACAACCGAACCAACAAATCCGCGATGTCTTCTACCGGCTGGACGATTGTACTTAATTCTGGATGATACTCCTGGACGTAATCCGAGCCATCGTAGCCGATCACTTGAACGTCTTCGGGGACTCGCATCCCCGCCCGGCGCGCTTCTTGAATACATAGCAATGCGGTTTGATCATCCGTACAGAAAATGCCGTCCGGCTGATCAGCCAGCAGTTTTTCACGTAACGTAGCCCGACGAATGGTGGGCGTCGAATTAAACGGAAAGGCCACCATTTGAACAGGACAGCCATGTTCCTTGGCAATTTGTTCAAAGCCGGTTAATCGGCGGTTATTGGGAGCCCGCTTCTCTAAACTACCGGACACGACCATGAACTTCTTGGAGCCCTTTTCGATCATCGTCCGAGCCGCCAATTCACCCCCTGCCTGATTATCACTGCTGACAGTCGGAATTTTCGTTTGGAAATAACGATCATAGGAAACAATCGGCAGCCCCGACATTTTATATTCCTTAATCCCCTCGTTATGCGAACCAGTGATAATGCCATCAACCTGGTTAGCCATCAGCATTTTTAAATACTGCTGCTCCTTTTCGGGATTGTCCATACTGTTACAGATAATCGCTTTATAGCCACGGGCAAACAGCCGATTTTCAATTTCCTCGACCACTTGGGCAATCAATGGATTCTCCAGGCTGGCAAAGATCAAGCCAACTAATTTAAATTGTTTTCCTTGAAGGACCCGGGCGGCCAAACTAGGTTGGTAATTCAGCTGCTGCATGGCAGAAAAGACCTTTTCTTTTGTGGCAGCTGACAAATAGCCCCGCTCATTGATCACCCGAGAAACTGTGGTCACGGAAACACCGGCCAACTTTGCCACATCTGCTAATTTTGGTTGCATGAAATCACCTTCTCAGCGCGTTTTGATAGTACCAGTATAGCATATTGGAAAATCTTTTTATGTTAATTTATGTCAAACGATTGACACATCGTTATGTAAGCGTGTATCATGTGTTTTGTGAAAGGGGTTTCAAAATCATGAGAGGTGAGCACATTGATTAATAATCAACAAAATCCGACTTGGTGGCGGAATGCAGTTGGCTACCAAATCTATCCCAAAAGCTTTTATGACAGCAACAACGATGGTATCGGTGACCTACCGGGAATCATTGAAAAGATCCCCTACATCAAATCTTTGGGAGTGAACTTCGTCTGGCTGTCGCCATTCTTCGCATCACCAAACGTCGATAATGGCTATGACGTGTCAGATTATGAAGATATTGACCCGCAATATGGCACATTGGATGACACATTTAATATGATCCAACAGTTCCATCAAAATGACATTCGGGTCGTCTTCGACCTGGTCATCAATCATACGTCCGATCAACACCACTGGTTCCAAGAAGCGAAAAAATCGGTTGATAACCCCTACCATGATTTTTACATTTGGCGAAAACCGGTTGCCGAAAAGGAACCCAATAACTGGGTCTCCTTGTTTGGGGGTTCGGCCTGGACTTATAACCCGGCGACAGACGAATATTATTATCATCTGTTTGCCAAGCAACAACCCGACCTTAACTGGGAAAATCCCAAGGTTCACGAAGCGGTCAAACAAATTATTGACTGGTGGGCCAAACATGGTGTTGACGGCTTCCGATTGGACGCCATTTCTCACTTAAAGAAAAATCAATCGTTTGCAGACGTCCAGGATCAAGAAGCAGCCATGAATAACGTTCCAGGAATCGACAAGTTTCTCAGTGAGCTTAGTGCTGATTTCAAACATGATCACCTCATGACCGTGGGTGAAGCTGGTGGCGTTCCAGTCACCCGCGCCCAGGAATGGGTAAACAGCAAAACCGGCTACTTCGACATGATCTTCCAGTTTGACCACGTCAGTTTCTGGGAAAAGTTCACCGTCGGCCAAATCGACGTGGCGATGCTGCGAAAGGCGTTAACCAACTGGCAGAATGGCCTCGAGGGAATCGGCTGGAACGCCCTTTTCCTGGAGAATCACGATTTACCCAGAGCAGTTTCTTATTTTGGCAATGATGGCAATCTGCGTCAGCAAAGTGCCATGGCCTTGGCAATGATGTACTTCTTGATGAAAGGCACCCCGTTCATCTATCAAGGCCAAGAACTTGGAATGAGCAACGTGGACTTTGACAACATCGATCAATACCGCGATCTGGATTCCAAACGCTTTTATCAAGAGGAACTGGCCAAGGGCGCAACCAAAGATGAAACGTTGTTTAAACTCCAAAAAAAGAGTCGCGATAACGCCCGTACGCCAATGCAGTGGACGTCAACCGGCGGCTTCAGTAATCATCAACCTTGGATCGAAATGAACCCCAACCATCGAACCGTCAATGTTGCCAACGAACAAGCCGATCCACAATCAGTCCTCAGTTTTTACAAGCGGTTGATTGCTCTTAGACTAAGCGATCCAATTTTACTGACTGGTAAGTATCACTTAATCGACACGCACGATCATCAACTTTATGTTTACGTCCGCGAATCTGGTCATCAAGGCTACCTGATTATCACCAATTTGAGTGATACGCCGGCAAGTTACCAGATCACCTCGGATTATCGGAACCTCGAGTTAATTCTCACGAACAGTTCGGCTGAACAAAATCCCGCTACCATGAAGCTCCAGCCCTGGTCAGCCTACCTTTACAAATACGAAAGGAAATAACCAATGAAATTAAACAATCAAGCAATGCTCATTACCTATCCCGATAGTTTGGGAAATAATATCAAAGATTTGCAAAAAGTCTTGTCAACATACCTGGACGGTGTCGTTGGTGGTGTTCACCTGCTGCCATTCTTCCCGTCATCTGGTGATCGCGGTTTCGCACCGATGGATTATACCAAAGTGGACGAAAAGTTTGGCAATTGGGACGACGTGAAAAAGCTGTCCGAGTCATACTATTTAATGTTTGACTTCATGGTCAACCATATTTCAAAACAATCCAAATACTTTAAAGATTTCCAAGCTAACCACAATCAGTCTGCTTATCGGGATCTGTTCATCCACTGGAATGAATTTTGGCCCAAGGGTCGTCCAACTCAAGAAGATATTGATTTAATTTATAAGCGCAAGCCAAAGGCCCCTGTTCAAACGGTTAAATTTGCCGACGGTCAGACCGAAGATGTCTGGAACACCTTTGGTGAAGATCAGATCGATCTGAATGTGAATTCCAAGGTAACCAAACAGTTCATCAAAGATACCTTGAACTTCTTGATGGACCATGGTGCTTCTATCATTCGCCTGGACGCCTTCGCTTACGCTATCAAGAAACTCGGCACCAACGATTTCTTCGTAGAACCGGAAATTTGGGATCTACTGAAAGAAATCAGTGACATCACTAATCCACGTGAGACCACTTTATTGCCCGAGATCCATGAAAACTACCATATTGTCCGAAAGATTACCGACCATGATTACTTCAGTTATGACTTTGCCTTACCAATTGTAACTTTGTACAGTTTGTACTCAGGTAAGGCTGATCGCTTGGCCGGCTGGCTTAAGAACAGTCCGATGAAACAGTTCACGACTTTGGATACCCACGATGGCATTGGGGTTGTGGATGCCAAAGATATTCTATCGGACGACGAACTGGATTACACCAAAGCTGAAATGTATAAAGTCGGCGCCAACGTCAAAAAAGTGTATTCCAGTACTGCTTACCATAACCTTGACGTTTACCAGATCAATACCACTTACTACTCGGCTCTGGGGGATAACGATCACGCTTATCTGCTTGCCCGTGCCATTCAAGTCTTTGCACCAGGGATTCCTCAGGTTTACTATGTCGGCCTGCTTGCCGGTAAGAACGATCTGGGCTTGCTGGAAAAGACCAAGGAAGGCCGCAATATCAACCGTCACTATTACTCATTGGATGAAGTAGCTGAAGAAACTAAACGGCCAGTCGTCAAAGCATTGTTTGATCTCCTCCGCTTCCGTAATCAGAGCTCGGCGTTTGATTTGGAAGGTGGAATTGATGTCCAACAGAATGGTGACAATGAAATCGTGGTTACCCGCCGATCCGAAGATGGTCAGACTTCCGCAACTTTGTCCGCTAACTTGCAGACCCAAGCCTTTACCATTACCGAAACCAATTCCGATGGTGAGACTAAGGAAATATTAACCAGTAATTTGTCAGCCGTTAAATAAGCACACACACTGAAAAGAGGATTAAAAATGAAAATGACACAAACATTGCCTGCGGGTTCCCAATCACTCACAAATGATGAACACATTACCAACAAAGAACGTTTAAGCTATGGGGCATCCGACTTTGCCTGCAATATCGCCAACGGTATGGTCGGTACCTACTTGATGTACTACTACACGGATGTTTTCGGCTTAGCTGCCGGGGCAATCGGAACCCTGTTTTTTATCGCTAGAATCGTCGATGCAATTTCCGGTCCAACCTGGGGCATTATGATTGATCGCACCCATACACGTTGGGGTAAAAGTCGCCCCTTCTTCTTATGGTTCTCCATTCCATACGCCATCTTCTTCATTCTGGCATTCTCGTCCGTCCCACTAGGACCACTGGGCAAGTTGGTTTGGGCATACGTCACCTATATTGCAATTGATATTTTATATTTGGGAATCAACATTCCAATTACTTCAATGCTGCCCAGCCTGACCGCCAATCCACAGGAACGGGTTCGATTCAGTACTGTTCGGCAAGTGTTAGCTACCACCGGGGCCACGTTAATCTCAATCATGGTCCTGCCGGCAGTTTCACTGCTTGGTCAAGGTAATGACAAAAAGGGTTTCTTGATTACCGCAATTTTGGTCGCAATTCTGACTGCGTTCTTACTGTTGTTAACGTTCAAAAACACTCGTGAGCGTGTCCATCCCCGTCACCAAGAAAAGCTCTCCCTCAAGGAGTCCGCTCGGGCGCTTAAGGGCAACTGGCCTTGGATGATTATTTCCTTAATGTATTTCTTCTTCTGGATCGGGATGCAAACCAAGCTTCAAGTAACGGTTTATTTCTTTAAATACAATATGCACAATGCAGACTTGGCTTCGTTCATGCTTGGCCTGCAGGCACTTTCGCTGGTTGTGATTGTCTTTACGCCATTTTTAACTCGCCACTTTGGCAAGAAAGGCACGATGGTAATTGGTCTTGGCCTTTGTGTCATCAGTCAATTAGTTCTTGGCGTCGGTGCTAAGATGATGAACGTCCCCATTCTGGCGGGCGCGACGATTCTCGGGTACTTTGGTAACGGCTTCTTCGCTGGACTGCTGCCAGTTATGCTTGCCGATACCGTTGATTACGGCGAATGGAAAAACGGTGTTCGAGCTGAGGGTCTGGTTACGTCATTCTCCGGAATTGCCTCCAACCTTGGCATGGGAATGGGTGGTGTCGTCACTGGGTTCTTGCTCAGCATGAACGGCTACGTTGCCAACCACGCCCAGACTGCACAAGCCTTAAATGCCATTGAGATGAACTTCGTTTGGGTGCCGTTCATTGGATTTGGTATTGGATTAATCTTGATGTACTTCTACAAATTCGATAAAATGCAACCGCAAATTGAAGCAGACCTCAAGGCACGACATGAAGCTGCTTAAACCACAACTTACCATTTGAATTAATAAAGGACCCCTGAAGTTAGTGTACAGATGCTAGCTTTGGGGGTTCTTTGACTGTTACAAATATGCTTGATAACCCAAGATAATTGCCAAGACGACCGCAAATATTCCCACTGCGGTTTTGATAACTTTGGATGGAATATACCGCACGATGATCGGTCCAATGTAGCCACCGGTAAATAACCCCAGCAACAAGGGGATAATCACTGCCCAGTCGATTGGAATCGTGAAGATAAACATGGTTGCTGCCACGATATTATTCATAAACGAAGCAAAATTGCGCATTGAATTATAAATGGCATAGTTTTCATGAACAATCTTTGAAAGCACCGCAATCATTAACAATCCGGATGCCGCACCAAAATAACCGGTATAGATTCCTACCAGGAAAGTACTTACCCAGCTTACAGCGGTAATAATTCGGCTATCAAATGCCGATTTGCCATGGCGTTTAGGCGTCAAGATTAAAATTCCGGCCAACATGATGAAAACTGGAACTAATTTCTTGAAACCGCTATTGGTGCTATGAATTAAAATGAGAGCACCTAATACGCCGCCTAAAGTATTTAGAATCGCAATTTGAAACGCCTGTTTCCAGTGACCATGCAGCTCCCTTAACGAGGAGGTTACGGTTCCCAGCCCGCCACCGACTTGAGCAACGGTAATCGTTGCGTTGGCAGTAATCGGTGCCACGCCAACCGACAGTAAAACCGGATACAAGGTCAACGATGCCATCCCCACAATTCCAGTTAAGACTCCCGCTAAGAGACTCATGAGCACCAAATAAATAATTGAAAGCATACTTTTCCTTTCGCATCACAGGCACCGTGGTTTTTGGCTACGCCTGCACATACCAATATTTGACTTAAGAATAACATTCTGGGGTTGGAATTCAAACGTTAACGCGGCTTCTGGCTGTCGATACTTATGTACCAGGGAAGCAGCTCGCCGGCTACTTCTCTGACAATTCATTAATAACTCACATGAACATACTTTGGACTAGCCGTCACGTAGCCACCCTTTACTTGGAAACGTTGACTTCCAGTGACCCTCAGAGAATAAGGATGGGCATAAACAACTTTGTTGACTTTGAGAATGGTGCCCATTTTGAGCTGTTTAACATGTTTATCGAAGTTGGTGTTGCTATAAAGATAAGTGGCTTTAACAATCTTCACTTTCTTTGGTTGCTGATATTTTTCAGCCGTGACCAATTTACGATTACCGGTGACATAGTGGCCATTTGAAAGCAGGTATCGGGTTGTTAGATGGTATTTGATAAATCCCTTAACTTTCAATTTAGTCCCTTGCTTCAAATTTTTAACCTTCCCGGTCAAGCTCTTGTGCGTGTATTCGTTGACTCCAGTTGGGTTAATGACCGTCAGCTGTTGGTGATTGCTTTGGTAATAAACTGGACGGACGAATGCCCAATCGCTAGTAATGTAGCCAGTCTTGCCAGCTGTTTTGCTGTGATGGTTGACGTCTCGGACAGCGTACACAATCTGGCCGTTACTTGCCTTCACCTGTTTGGTTACCACAAACATCGGCCGATTAATTCGTGGCTTCTTGGTATAGGTGGCGATTCGGTCACGTGACTGCATGTCTTTGTCCTTGTACAAGCTGATCGTTTTCACTGCGTATACAGCTTGATTCTTTTGTGCTAGGGGATGATCTGGGGTTGGAATTGCACCGGGTTGCGAAACTGCGGTGGTTGGACTCTCTGCGGCCCCTATCGATTCACTTGAGCGATTTGGTGTTGGGGTAGTTTGGGGATTTGTTGGCCGTGGTTGACTGGGTTTCACCGGTGGAACGACTGGAATCTCAGGCTGTTTAACAACTTTGACAAACGCACCTAAGTCGTACCCACCCAGTCGATGAATTGGCTCTGGATTGGTGGCGTTCTCTCCCAAGCCATCATTCTGCTGAGCTTCATAGTGCATAATGACCGTAAATTGATTTGGGGTGTCGGCAGGCTTTGGCAAATCTGTCATCTGTCGTTTGTTCTGATCGTTCTTAACCTTGGCAACAGTGACATCCGTGTCGTTTGCCAACACATCCACATCAACATGGTCGGGGTTAATTTGTTCAACTCCGGCAATCTTGAATGAGGCATTAATTGTCTTTGTTAAAGCTGCCCATGTCAGTGGATCCTTGGTCACCACATCTACCGGGAGCAAATCTTTAGAAACAAGAACTAAATGGTTCTCGTCAGGACCGGTTGGAATCTGGAATTGATCACCAAAGGCTCTTGCACTCATTTCAATGTCCGCCTGGCCAAGTGAGATGCTCGTCAATCGGTTTTCCGAAAATGCCCCAGTCGCAAGTTGGGTTGCCTTGGGCAAATCAACTCGTGTCAGTTTATTGTTGGTAAATGCCCACTTGCCAACAGTTTGAACATTAGGCAGTGACACGCTGGTCAGTTCGTTACCCGTAAATGATTCGTCGCCAATTGTGGTCACTCCAGGCAAGTCAATGCTGGTCAACTGATTGCCATAGAAGGCATTATAATCAATTGTCTTAATCTGGTTGGGCGCTTCAAATGTGACCGCTTTGATCCCGCGGTATTCTGGAATCCCAACTCCTGCTTCGTCGATATTTCCAACTGTCGATAAATTGTCGGTAGAGAATGCATCCGGACCAATGCCAGTTACTGTTTCACCTTGCAGTGTTGCTGGGACTACCAAATGACCACCTTGAAGCAATTGACGGGCCAAATCTTCATTTTCGACATCTGTAATGATCCCGTCCTCTATGGAAACATCATCGTCAGTTAAAGTAATTGTCTGATTTTGTTGCATCGTTACCTTTTCAATCTTAGATCCTGCAGAGTCAATCGTATCTGCTTTGACCGCAATACCGCCGATTCCAAATAGGAGTGTTGTTAAAAAGCTGATATAAATAAGTCTGCTCGTCTTCATATTGGGGACCTCCTCATCAATCCTGTCATCTCTTTACACCTGTATTTTAACACGTATGGTTATAATTACTATAAATATTGTCTTATAGTTAATGCCATTATAATCATTAAATCAGCTAAATTCATTCATTTTTTGGCAATAAAAATGGACCATTCGTCTAGTCCCGGCAAATGGTCCCAGTATGCTAACTATTGAATTGTTTCTGTGATTGCTTCCTTCATGGCTTGTGTACTCAACTCCTGGCCAATTCCTGGTCGATCAGGGATTGTGAACCAGCCATTCTCAGGCATGTCATGATATTTACCGGAATCGATATTGGGCTGCTTCAAGGAAATCTCATGGTACTCATGAATCAGAGCATTGGGCGATACTGCCTCCAGCTGTAATGCGGCAGCCGTTGCAATCGGACTACCACACACGTGAAGTTGAACACTGACATCGTCAATTGCCGCCATATCGCTAATCTTTTTAGCTTCAGTAATCCCTCCACAAATGCCAACGTCGGGCTGAATCACACTCAGTGATCGTTCATCAAGAAATGGCTTGAACCCGTATCGAGTTACCAATCGCTCACCGCTTGCTAAGGGAATGGACACCTTGTTCCGGATTTCTTTGGTTAGCTGGGGATTCCTCGGTGAGTTGGGCTCTTCCATATAGTAAATGCTCAGGGGCTCAACCTTAGCGGCAAACTTAATCGCCGAATCGACGTTCAATCGAGCGTGGCATTCCAAAATTATATCAACATTCTCCCCCACGGCTTGGCGAACAGCCGCAATCCGGTCATAATACATTTGAATTTGTGCCTGGGTTAGCAGCTGCTGGTCATGCACACCAAATGTTCCATCTGCCTGCATCATAAATGGATCAACCTTGAGGGCCGTATAACCTTCTTGAACAGCTTTTTCTGCTGCTTGAGCATAATCCTTTGGTGTCGCCAGAAATTCAACATGCTTGCCCCAGCCGAACTGGATTTGACTGGCGTAAGCTCGAATTCGGTTTCGGGTCTGGCCACCCAGCAGCTGATACACCGGGGTATGAAAGTATTTGCCTTTAATATCCCAAAGCGCGGTATCAATGGCACTCACAGCTGAATAAAAGACAACCCCGCCGCCTTTTCCCCAAAACGTATCTTGATAGAGTTCATTCCAGATGGCTTCATTCCGCAATGGGTCTTGGCCAATCACTCGATGGACCAAGTCTTTCAGACTGCCAACAGCTCCCAAACTGCCACTGCCATATGCCAGTCCAGCTTCACCAAAGCCTGAGATACCGGTATCGGTATTAATTCGAATCACAACTGGATGCCAAGCTGGCATGAGTCCAAACCACTGCAATTGAAAGATATCAACACTGATAATTTTCATAAAGCGCCCCTTTTCAGCCTTTAAAACTGCTCATCATGTAAGCGATCCAACATGATCTCGGCCAATCGTTTCGATGGAATCGGCCCGATACTAGTCGTCAAATCAGCCCTTGCAAAGGCTTCCGTGAGGGCTGATAAATTAAATTCAGTCCCATCTAACCGCTCGGTAATGGCGTGAAGATTGGAATTCGGTTGCAAGAAATCTCCATAAATTTTTGAATCGACCACGTGGTTGTCTTGAATCGAGAACCCGATTCCGACCGTTCCAATACCGTTAAAATAACCATCTCTGTAATATTGATGTTGATTGCCAGCGCCAAAAATCCAGGTCTTGCTGCCATATTTAGTATGAGCCAACGAAACAATTGCCTGCCAATCTTTCTCGGTTAATCGATAGGTTGGAACTTGCGCCAGATCAGTTGTTTGAAACACTTGGGTTAAAATTGTTTGTTGAACTTGATCGATTGAAACTGTTCGATGGGCAGCATCAAAGTGCTCGCGGAGATTTGTCACCCGACTGTGAACCGATTGAACGCCTTTAGCCCTCAACTTTGCCCGTGATGGTTTCAACACTGAGCTGGCAGCCTCGATATCGACATCAATCATCAGCGTGCCGCCATAGGACACCCGATGACCAATTTTGGAAGCTGACATCCCGGAAAACTTGCGGCCATCAACTGTTAAATCATTTCGACTGTCACTCTCAGCATTGACGCCAAGGGACTGCAACGCTTTAACGACTGGTTGGGCGTATTTTCTGAAATGGGGATGTTGGACAGTTGGCTCAGTATCAATAAAAACGTACGTCAGATTTCCGGGATCAACGTAGACGGCTCCACCACCAGAACCTCGGCGAACCAAATCAATCCCGTGGGCCTGGAGATAAGCCATATTCACCTCGGCAAAAACGTTCTGATGAACGCCACAAATGACAATTGGCGTTTGCGGGTGGTAGAAATACACCAGTGCATCTGAAAACTTCGCCGTTGTCTGCAGATATTCCGGAAAGGCCTGTTCAACTGTTGGGTCCTTCAAATATTTCATTCCATTGGATGTATCTAGATAATGAATAATGATCCCTTCTTTGAGACTACTTCTTAATATACATATACTTATAATTCCATTGTGACCCCGTTGTATTGTGGGTAATGCCGTGCAAATAAGGCCGTTTCAGATATAAGTTGTAATTCTGGAATAAAGGTGTGGCTCCTTGATCCTGCATAATAATCTTCTCAGCTGCCAACATCTTGTTCCAACGAATCGATGGGTTGGCGTTGTTGGTATAAATTGACTGACTGATCAACTGGTCAAATTTTGCATTATGCCATGAGCCATAGTTCATTGAATTCTTGCTCATCATCGGCTGTAGAAAGGCGGTTGGATCAGCAATGTCAGCTCCACGACCGGTAATGTATGCTTCAAAATCGCCGGAAACTCCGCGCGCATACTGAACTTCTTGAGGGACCGTCTGAAGATTAATCGTCAATCCAGGAAGTTGTTTCTCAGCGGATGATTTGATAAATTCACTCACTTTCTTCACGTTATCTGAATTGGCAACCATGAGGTTAAAGGCCAGCTTCTTTTGACCAATTTGTTTTAATCCTTTGTTCCAATAATCCTTGGCCAACTTAGGATTATAGGCAACCCCTTCACCGCCATATTGTTGAGAAGCAAAGTCCTTATTGTTGGCCGGATCATAAGCCAAATATTTGGTAACAAATCCAGTTGGCTTCAGTGATTCACCTTTCAAGAGATTGTTGGCAATTTGGCTGCGATCAATCGTCAATGAAACGGCTTTGCGGATGTCCACATTATTAAAAGCTTTCCGCAAGGTTGGATTCTTGATCTTTTGGTTATAAACCAAATAGTTCATGTATGAGTATGGACCGTGGTATAGGTCGGCACTATTCTTATAATGTGTGACCTGATCGCCAATTAAAATTGTAAAATCAAGTTTGTGTGCCTGATATAACGACAAACTGGTCTGTGGATCAGTCACATAATTCATATGAATTGTGTTCATCTTGACATGCTTTTTGTCCCAGTAATTTGGATTCTTTTTAAATGTCCAAGTATTGGATTGTGGGGCCCATTTTTTGATGACATATGGCCCGGAAAAAACGGCCTTATTGGCAGCTTGGCCATAGCTGGCACCGTATTTGTCAACGATCTTTTTGTCTTGTGGTGAAAAGGCCTGATAGGTCATCAATTTAGTGAAGTAGGCAATCGGCCGATCCAAGTGAACAACAAACGTTCGCTTATTCGGTGCCGCAACGCCCAGCGCGCTTAGCGGCAGTTTCCCAAAGTTGACCTTTTCGGCATTCTTTACGCCATCAAACAGATAAGCATGGGTGGACTTGGTCTTGGGATTCAACGTCCGTTGCCACGAATAGACAAAGCTGTCAGCTGTAATTGGATCCCCATTACTAAACTTGGCGTTCTTTCGAATTGTGAAAGTATAAGTCTTACCGTCATTTGACACGCGATACCGACTTGCCAGCGCCGGAACCGGCTTATGATTCTTATTCATGTACAACAAACTATCATAGAGATTACCGGCGTTATCGAAGCCCTGGGCTTTTGAAATATCCAGGGTCACGATTGAATAGTTCGCCGACAAGTTGGCCGTTCGAACCAACTTGCTGTTGTCTTTTGACTTAGTCTGGCTCGAACAAGCCGCTAGTGTCCCCACACTCAAAACACCTGCTGCTAAAAGGAGCAAATTTCTCAAATAATGGTTCATATTCTTAACACCATTCCCTTCAAATAATCCTGTTACCGCTTACAAGAGCTCCCCAAAATAAGTCCAAAGGACAGGCGACCAAGGGGAGAAGGTCGCTGGCTTTGAACTTTTAACACGTGAATATCTTACAACAGGTTTACCACATAAATCAAGGACAAATTTTGGTACAAAAATACCACACAAAGAATTATTTGTGTGGTATCATATTTTTATCTCATTTTACGATTCTTCTCGAATCACTGGTTTTTCCTTTAAGCTCAATTGCTCCACGTTCAAGACTTTATCGACCAATCCATCATAGAAGCTGGACTCATGGCTGACAATAATCAGGTTGCCAGGGAACCGGTCCAATGCTCGCTTCAAGGCCTCTTTAGTCTCTTCATCCAAATGATTGGTGGGCTCATCCATAATCAGGAAGTTGGTCGGGGTGAACTCCATCATGGCCAATTTGACCTTGGTTTGTTCACCTCCGGAAAGTTCCCCAATTGGTTTAATGGCATTGGCAGCATCCAGACCGCATTTGGCAAGCTTCGTCCGAATTGCCCGTTGGTTTAATTTAGGGAATTTATCCGAAATAATCTGCATCGGCGTCATCCGGTTGTTATCCCATTCCAGTTCCTGGCTGAAATAACTGATGTGAGATGATGGCGAGAACTTCGCCGTCCCCCCTTTGGCAGGCAGTTGACCGAGGATTGATTTGATCAAAGTTGACTTACCAACCCCGTTAAATCCTGCAAAGCCAAACTTCTCCCCCATTGAAATAGTGAAGGTGACCGGCTTAAGTAATGGCTTATTGTAACCAACCGACAAATGATCAACGGTCAAAGCTTCATGAGAACCGGTTTCTTCATAAGGAAAATTGAAGCTGGCCTTGATATTAGTCGAAGGCGGGTCAATTTTATCCATATGGGCCAGTTTCTTCTCCCGCGATTTGGCCATCGTGGACTTGGAACCTGCCTTGTTCTTACGGATAAAGCGCTCGGCTTTCTCGATTTCGACCTGCTGCTTATCGTACTCACGCTGTTGGAATTCTTCTCTCTCAGCCCGTTGACGCATCGCTTGTTTGAAACTACCACGGTATTTGGTAATCTTCCCAAAAGCAACGTTGATGATACAGTTAGTGATTTTTTCCAAGAAATCATAATCATGTGAGACAACCAGTGCAGAACCGCTAAACCCATTCAAATAGTCAATCAACCAGTCGATTTGAGCGGTGTCCAGATAGTTGGTTGGCTCATCGAGTAAAATGACGTCGGGATCTGCCAACAACATTTTAGCAAGGATGATCTTGGAACGCTGACCACCTGACATCTGGCCAACCAGGTGATCACGTCCAATGTTATCTAATCCCAAGCCGGTAATCGTCTGTTCAATCCTGGTGTCAATGTTATAGAAATCGCTGGAATCCAAGATATCCTGAAGTTTCCCAGCCCGCTCCAACAATTTATCGTCGGCAGTCTTAGCATAGGTATTATAAAGTTCATTCAATTGGTCACTGGTTTTGTATAAATCAGCAAATGCTGTGCGCAAAAAGTCGATCAGGGTTAAATCTTCCTCGACATCGGCATACTGGTCCAAATAACCAATTTTAATGTTTTTCTGCCACTTTATGTCCCCAGAAAGAGGCAGTTCACTTCCGGTAATGATCTTGATGAGCGTTGATTTACCAACCCCATTTTGACCCACCACGCCCATGTGCTCGCCTTTTTCAAGCGTAAATTCAGCATCTTTGTACAGATCCTTCTCAGCAAAGCTCATTGAAAGATTTGATACGGATAGTAATGGCAAAAAAGTTCACTCCTTAATTAATTCGAAATACTACATACAATTTGTTACGTTACTCTTGTTTCCTATAGTAGTCAAACTAATCGTGCGAAGATTTCGCTTTGGTATATAATGGAAACATTACTTTTAAAGGATGATCATAAATGAATATCAGAGAAATTGAATACATTACAATCCCCGTCTCCAACCTGGAAGTCAGCCTCAGATTTTACCACGAGGTCTTTGACCTGCAAATTGTTGATTTACCCAACGGTGATAAGGGAGCGGACATGCACAAAATGTTCCTTGATTTCCACGAGGAAGACAAGGTCGACAACCCAATCTCATTTGGCTTGATTGCTAAAGACAAAATGGCCGATATCAAAGCCCATTTGATTAACTACTTTGTGGATATTGTGAGTGAACCGACCGAAAAAACTAAAGTAAGGAGAAACGTTAATTCGATCACGATTTTAGATCCTGACAAGAATCGGATCGAAGTTAACGAGTTCAGATAAATGAATCCAACCAGGTATCTCATCACTAAATCAACGCAAATTTTAAAATTCGTGGGGTTTCTGGCAACTTATATTGTAGCGGAATCAGTTTTTGAAATTGCCGGTCAATACATCAAAGACCCTCTGAGTGCTCGTCACCTTCTGGGACTGGCACTGGTTTTGATTGCCGGCGCCCTGGCTTTGATCGGTTGGCGTTATGGTAAACAGCTCGCTGCTAACAATCCACGGCATTTTGGCCGACGGCATCCGACTGCCAAGCGGATCGCCCAACTGTTATGGATTTTTATTTTGATGACGGCTATCCAGATACTTTGGCAGTGGCTCATTGCCAACCACGTCTTGACAACACCCAGCAATCAACAAGCTGTCGAAGCCGCCGAAGTCAAGATGCCCATGTGGAACATCTTTTTTGGCGGGATTCTCGCACCGATTTTTGAGGAGCTTATTTTTCGTGGCATCTTCATGAATTATTTCTTCAATAAAGATAACCGGCTGAACAATCTTTTGGCAGTCATCGTCAGCGGCTCGCTTTTTGGGTTTGCCCATGAGATGAGCTTTGACCTGACTTGGATCATGTATTCCGCCCTCGGCTGCTGTTTATCGTTTGCCTACATGCACTTCCGGGATATTCGTTATAGTATTGCACTTCATATGATGAACAATTTGATTCCATAGGATGAGAATATGAACCGCACTATTTAGTCATAAAACTAAAGCACAATTTAAAACGGAGATCGGAACACAGCTCACAATGAGCTATGCCTCGACCTCCGTTGAGATCCACTGTTATCTAGTTTAAACGTGGAACGATCGGCCGCTCCCGGCCATTTAAGCAAAAAATCGAGTTATTCCAAGAACAGGAATAACTCGATTTTTTGCTTAAATTCTGGGATCAAAACGCCTCGCGTCCCATTCTATTTAATTAGAATGATTCAACTTTTCCTTAGCTGCTTTAGGCACTTGTGAGTAAGGAATCCCTTCATAGTCAACGACATTCTTCGATCTTGAGTAACCAATCTTGATATAGTGTCCCTTGACGAAATACTTACCGTCAACTGAACCCACTTCAAGGGTCTTACCCTGACCTTTGTCATTGTAAGCCTTAATCAAATAATAATGAACATCCGGATTATTGCCGGGCGAATTCTCAGTTCGTTCCAATTTGCCAACTTGGCCATAGTAAAAGATTCTCGCATAATTGTGATGATACCAGATGCCACCAATTGCACCAAGCACAACGAGAACCGCCAAAATGATAATTGTTCTTTTCTTCATGGTCGATCTCCCTCATATTCTGTCTATGGACAAACTATATCTAATCCCAATCAGCCTGTCAATCAATTTGCCAGGTCACTATTTGGGCATCATTTCTTCCAAATAACGTTCCAGACGTGGATCATGGGCGTGCAGATACATCCCTTTAATCCCCCGCCTCAGCAAAACGTTCAACGAGTTTCTTAACAGTTCAACTTTGCTTTCTTCATAATCTTTTTCCGACATGTCGGAACGATGCTTGAAGATCTCCACGTCAGTGACTTTACTGGGATCGACGCCCAGACGATTATCAGCAGTTAAATAAAACGGCGGCCCAATGATAATCCCAATGTAGTTCAGATCAAACCCCTGAACCGTGTAAATGCTGCCGACCTCGTCAATCGTTTGTGGCTGCTCAGCCCATGGGGTACTGGTGAAATTATATTGATCCCAAGGCAGATGGAAGTTGCCTTCGTTGACCAAATGTTTCCCACCATCTAAAGTGGATGGATACCCACTGGTTGACGTCATTCGCGATAAGCCATACTGGTTGTTTTTCTTGATGATCGTTTGAAACATCTTTTCAGCATCGGCGAAAATACGAAAATCATAGTCGCCAACGTCACTGGGAATCGCGGGTATAACATCCCCGTCAATAAAGTGATCCAGCCAATCCATCAGCTTCGGGCCGGCCTGCATTCTAAACTGCTGCTTAAGATGCACCAAATCGTGAGGATATGGGGCAATCAATTTTTCCAATCTGGCGTTATTCCAAAAGCTCTTGGTTCGCAGCACTTGATGCGGATCAAAAACAACAATTGTCACCCGGCTTAAATTGATGATGTCCTGCAGCTGGTTGTCACCATAGTAGTTATTGTAGTGATCCGGCTTGCTCAGCAACAAATGGGCCTCATCGACAACCGTCAAATTGACCTGTTTGCCCTGCTTATGCATCTGATTGATAAAGCTCGTCGGCCGCTGGTAGTACTTTTTCAGCATGTGTGGGGTTTGCCCAGCCAGCTCGCGATACACTTTTAGGAGTTCGGGATGATTGACCAGAAAATAGGCATCGTCAACGACTTGGGCCAACTCGGTAAACAGTTGATTCAAGATCAAACTTTTGCCGGTCCCGGCATCCCCCATCAAAACAAACACCGCGTGCCCGTCTTCTTTTAAATGTTGGCGAGAAAAGGCGTCAATTTGCTTTAAAACAGCTTTCTGGTGGTCAGTCAGTTCAATATTTTTCGAAAATGCATTTAAGGTGTGCGATTCCAAAGATTCCATTGAGTTACTCCTTCTCTCAAAGCTCATAATATCATGATAACTTTTCGCCGTTTTAATTTCCAGAAAGATCAAGCTTGCAATCGCTACCAATTATCATGAATAATAGAGACAAACGAATCAGCGAGGAGAATCAGCATGCCAACTTTCATTAACGGAAAAATATTCACTGGAATTGACCAGACGACTTTTGTTTCAGCGATGACAATTGAAGATGGTCACGTCACTTGGGTTGGTGAATCCAGTGACATCACCGATCCCAACGCAATTGACCTACACGCCAAGACTGTCCTGCCAGGATTGATCGACGTCCACACCCATCCCAAATACATCGCCGATGCCCTGCACGGGGTTGCCTGCACGCCGCCCAACGTCAATAGCATCAAAGACATGCAAGCTGCCCTGCGTCAGTCACCGGCATTTGGAAAAGGCCCAGACACTTGGATCGAGGGCTGGGGCTTTGATGAAACCAAATTAGCCGAGCACCGGACGCCAACTGTTGATGATCTGGATGAAATTTCCACCACGCAGCCGATTTTTGTTTATCGGTCAGATTGCCACTCATCAATCGGTAATTCCAAAGCGCTGGAACTGGCGGGGATCACTGCAACAACCCCGGATCCGGTTGGCGGCTTCATTGGCCATTTTGATGACGGGCGGCCGAACGGCTACATGAAGGAAGTCGCCGCTACCCAATTGTTAATCAAGGCTAAATCAGCCCAGAGTTATCAGGGCGATGTCGATAATATGGCGAACAGCTCCAGACATTACCTCCAAAATGGCATTGTCGCCATCGGTGAAATGATGGGCCGCATTCGACCGTACGACTCACTCAAACTTTACCAAGATGCTGTAAAGGCCGGTTTCAAACCGAAGTCATCCATTTACTACGTCTACGATGAAGTAGCCAGCAATGCTAACCTGAAACCGACCAATGATGATCAGCTACGCATTGCCGGTATCAAGGTGTTCATGGACGGCAGCATTTCCGGTGAAACCGCCTATAATCAACAACCTTATCCGAGCGGCCAAAATGGAGTCTGCCTGACGGACGCAACCAAACTCAAGCAAGCTGTCACCTATGCCAAACAGCAGCATCTCCAAGTTGCCATTCACGCGATGGGCGATGCAGCGATCCAATTGATTTTGGATGTGACAGATAAAATGCAACCGTGGCTATCGGACCGTCCGTCAATCAGAATCGAGCATGCTTCCATTCTGAGCAATCAAATGCTGAAACAAATCAACATGGCAACCATGAACTACGCCCTGGTGACCCAACCGATTTTCTTCTTTGCCGAGGATGAATCGTACCGTCACTATCTTTCCCCGCAGCAGTTCAATGAAGCCTACCGTGTGAAATCAATGATGAACACCAAAGCCGAGTTTGCCCTGAGCTCCGATGCCCCCTGCACACCATGGGCTGAACCGGATAGCCCATTTGTGAACATTTACGCCGCAGTCACTCGAACCGCGGTCAATGGTGACGTCGTTAATCCTGAAGAAGCCATTCCGGTTCCTGATGCTGTGCTTGCCTACACCAATTGGCCGGCTAGGATTGGCGGTTTTAGTGAGAACGGCCAGCTGACTCCTGGATATGCCGGGGATTTTGTTGTGCTTGACCGGGATATTTTCTCCGTACCGCATGAGGAGTTGAAAGATATTCGTGTTGCTGAGACTTGGATGGGTGGAGAACAGGTGTATTAGGACACAAAAAAGGCACTCAGCTGAGTGTCTTTTTTTATGGGGTTTTAACAGGGTGCTCACAGATTTAGAAAATCTTGCTTATTCTTTAGGTTTACCGCTTTCGTCACGTTCACCAGCTTGAACAGGATTTTCTTTCTTCAAAGCAAATGCCGCAAAGACAGTAACAACAGCTACAATGGCACCAAGAATCAGGTATGTTTGATGGAAACCAATTGCATCATATAAGTTACCGGCAACACTTGAGAAGATGAAGACTGATATTTGCTTGGCGAAGTTCGACGCTAAGGCATACACAGTTGCGTATACACCAATATCGAAAGCACCAGCAATATACTTCATAATTGATACAAGAACCAAAGGCATTTCAAGTCCGGCTAAGAGTCGAAGAACAATGACCCAAATCAAACTTGGTGACAATGCACTACCAATGATCCGAATAGCTAAGATACAGCCATAAGCGATCAAACCATTTCGTGAACCAATCCGGTTGATAATCCATGGCATTGGGAACATGAGCAGGAATTCCAGACCAATTTGAGCAGTGGTCATGTAACTATATGCTTGAGTTCCTTGAGCTGCAGTATTAAAGAATGTCTTGAAGAAGATGATGAACTGTTGATCAAAGACATCGTAAATGGCTGAAGCACCAATGTAGAAGATTGATAGGTACCAGAAGTTCTTAATTTTAAAGATCTTACCGATTTGACCCCAGTCAATCTTGTCTGAAGTGTTACCGGCTGCAGATGCATTTTCCAAGTGAACTTTATCACTGAAGATCAGTAGTCCAGTTAGGATAATTGCTGAAACGGTACATGCCCAGAAGATTGAGTATGGTTTCCAGATGAATAATTGTCCACCCAGGAATGAAGCACACATCCCGGCTAAGGAGCCACCCATTCGTGAGTGACCATATTCAAATCCGTTAGCCAAACTTGCACGTTGAACATACTGTTCAATTACTGAAACACCACCGTTGAAGATGAAACTAAGGAAGATACCAGTAATAACGGCTGCAAACATATTGCTTATGTGAGCAAATGGTATAAACAGCCACTGGAAGTATGGTCCAATAAAGATCGCGGCGATCGCAATTGTGATAATTAAGTTCTTTTTGAATAATAGCTTATCTGAAATAACACCAAATGCTGGTTGGAACAGTAATGACATTCCGGCCATCATTGAGAATACAACTCCGGCTTCTGCCCCATTTAAATGGGCAACTTGTTCCAGCCAAAGGGTTAAATAACCATTAATAATTTGCCAGTTAAAGAAGTAGGTAAAATGAGTAAATGGAAAGCCCCAAAAATCCTTCTTCTCTTTCTTTTCAGGCATTTTTGCACTGTTATCCATAACATGTGCCTCCTATTAAAATTTATTAATCATAATTATAAGGAACAGGCTTGCCAAAGTTAGGCGTCCCGTCTTCATTCCAAGTAAATGGCTGAACCTTGGTGTGACGGTTTGGATCGTACAGTGGATCACCTTTAATCTCTGTGTAATCACGGCAATGGTAAACCAAAATATCGGTCTTGCCGTCTTCCCCAACCGTAAAGGAGTTGTGGCCAGGTCCATATTGATGGGTTGCCATATCACTTTGGAAAACCGGCTTCTTGGACTTGGTCCAGTTGCTTGCGTCCAACAAATCTTGATCATCCGGGATACTTAACATCCCCATTGCGTAATGTTCATCGGTGGCGCTGGCAGAATATGTCAGGAAAAAGCGACCATTACGATGAATGACGGCTGGTCCTTCATTAACCCAAAAACCAATCGTTTCCCAATCAAATTCAGGTTTTGACAGCATGACCGGCTTCGTTTTGAGCGTCCAAGGGTTTTCCATTTCAGCAATGTACAAGTTGGAATTACCCTTGATGTCAGGATCTTTTTGCGCCCAAACATAGTAAAGCTTGTTATTAGCTTCGAAGCAGGTTGCATCAAGTGAGAAACTATCCATACCTGTCTTCACTTGACCATGTTCAAACCAATCGTCTTCACTGCGCATTGGATCAGCATTGTCACATTCAATACAGAACATTCTGTGTTGGAACATGCCATTCTTATCCAAGGCTGTGGTTTCTGCCGCCGCGAAGTAAATGAACCACTTGCCATCAATGTAATGAATCTCCGGTGCCCAAATCAATTGACTCATGGGACCGTTTTCATGTTTCCGCCAAATTGTCCGTGGAGCTGCATGAGCAAGTCCTTCCAGTGTTTTAGCACGACGAATTTCAATCAGGTTATATGCCGGTACAGAGGCAGTAAAGTAATAGTATCCGTCTGTGTGTTTGTAGATGTATGGATCAGCCCGCTGAACAATGAGCGGATTCGTATAAACTGTCAAAGTAAACTCCTCTTTTCTTGATTGACTACGTAGTATTGATATCCCTTGTGCACATCTTTATGATATTTCTTCAGTAAAACGGTTACAAGCCATAACATAAATGTTCAATTAACTTTTGACTTAAAACCGTGGTTTTGCTAATATAAAGACGATTAGTAACCGGTTACAAAAATAAGATTAACATTTATATTGATTTAAACGTTTTTACTGCTAATCAATCAATAAATGTTAATTGGTTGATTCAGTCAGATTGAGAGTGAGGTCACAAAGATGGATTTAGATATTTCTCAAGATTCGCTTGAGGTATATAAAGCCTTGGCAAGTCCAGTTCGAATTCAAATTATCCAAACACTTTCATCAAAGCGGATGAGTGTTCAAGAATTGTCAAAAAAATTAAAATTAAGCAGCACCATTATCCTGATGCATCTGAGTAAGCTGGAAGATGCCGGAATCATCGGATTTGAACGTGAAGGTCACAGTAAAATTTCCTACTTAAAAGTTGATAATATCAACGTCCACTTTCCGACGACCATTTATCCCGCGTTTGCAGAATATGAGACACAAGTCCCTGTCGGTCAATTCACTGATTACTCAGTAACCCCTTCGTGCGGTCTGGCTGGTAAAAATGACTATATTGGCAAGGTCGACAATCCCAAGTACTTTATGAGCCCTGAGCGGATTAAGGCTGGAATGATTTGGTGGACGAACGGCTTCGTGGAATACCAGTTCCCGAACTACTTAGAAGAAAAGGACAAACTGGAAATGTTGGATTTGTCCATGGAACTCGGGTCGGAATTCCCTTTCTCCAACAATGTCTGGCCTTCTGACATCACGTTTTACATCAATGATGTTGAAATTGGTACGTGGACCAGTCCAGGTGACTTTTCCGATATTCGGGGTAAGTACACGCCCGCGTGGGTTCCCGACAACGTTAACCAATATGGTCAGCTTAAAGTGGTTCGCATCACCGATCATGGTAGTTATCTGGACGGTCAACCCTTTACCGACGTTTCCATTGATGACATTGATTGGAAGAAGCCAACGTTCACGGTTAGATTTGCGATTAAAGATAGTGCGAAGCACAAAGGTGGCTGCACCATTTTTGGTCAAGGATTTGGCAATTATGATCAAGATATTCAAATGAAGCTATTTCACAGTTAATAATATATAGAATGGATGGCGAGATTTAATGGAATTTGAGGATCGAATGCGGGAATTTATCTTAAGCTTTTTAGACACGCAGCCTAACCATGTTGATCTAAAAACAGTCCAGAAATTGATCGATTATGGTAAGAACAACAAATATACTGCGCCAATGTTATTAACTCAGCTCAATCAAATGGACGATGCTCACGAAAAAATCCTGACAGTCACCTTTGACGTTGATTTTATTGATGGTGTCAAGCTCTTCAACAATCATGCAACCAAGTGGTTGACGGACAAAGGCAAAGCCTATATTCAGGAATTAAAACGGGCCCAAAGCAAAGCTGAAACCATTGATTTTCCAAAGGACGATACCCAAACTGAAAGTACTGAATTTGATGGTTATTTATCTCAACTAATGTCAGTCGGAAAATCAATGAAGAGTCAGTCGGAACGCCTCACACTGCAGGAATTTGCTTTAGAGTTAAGGCATTTATTAACTGACACGAAAAAGCTGGACAAAGGTGCCTTAAACAAATTCAAACCCTTCGTCGATCGCAACTGGAACGAACTTTCAACCCCAATGACGCCGATCTTGGTCGAATTATCAAGGCGCTTTTTGATCGAAAATAGTTATGATGATTAAATCGCACTAACTAAAACGAGCACCAAACTCAATCAATCGCTGAGTTTGATGCTCGTTTAATATCCACTTAAGGTAGAAAATCTATTATAAAGACTGAAGCCATTCAAGACACAATGGGAACCACTTGGCAAAGTGTTCATCGGTCCGGTCGCGATTAACGACGCCGACAAATTGGTTGGCTAGGCTGAAGCCATGACCGCCAGTGGCAAATTCATGGACTTCAAAGTTAACATCATTCTTAAACAGTGCTTCGGTGTATGGATAGATGTGGTCGATGTATGGTGCCAAGCCATCACTTCTGGCACCGAAGAGAAATGTTGGTGGTGTGTTTTTAGTAACCTGCTTAGTAACATCTTCACTGTGAATGCCAATTTTTTCATCAAGGGCCTGTGTTAATACAGGGTAGCCCAAGATGGCAAACTTAGCTTTGGTATCCTTTTGATTGGAGTATGCTGCGGCAAGTTGGCCGCCGGCAGAGAAGCCGATTACCCCTAATTTATCGGTGTCGACATTCAAATCTTTGGCATGGTCTGTGATATAATCAAAGGCCATGGAGATGCTTTGCTTGGCATCTTGATAATTTTTCTTTTCGTTAACCGGATACTCCACAACGAATGCCTGGTAACCTTTGGTTAGAAAAGTCAGGGCAACCCGGGCAGCATCCCGTTCTTTAAATGTTTTGTAACTACCACCGGGGATTACCACGATTCCAGGCAGTGCAACGTCACTATCAGCATCGTAAATGTCTAATTTAATCTCTTTGTCTTTATCAAATACAACTTGTTTAAAATTCATACAATCACCTCTTCTTCTATGATAAGTGGTGACCGGCAAAATTGCTATTGAAAAAACAATTTATTATTGGTGATTTCCTTGATATACGTGGGGTTGACCCACACATTGGAATATTTTATTTGCTTATTGCAATTTTTTATAACCTTCAAAAGTATTTTGTCGTATAATTAGAAAGTTAATAGTAGGTATATTATTATAGGTACGGGGAGCGGTATCTAATCGTAATTCGAATGGTTCCTAAATATCAATTTTCTGGGGAGAAAATTCAATGATTAATTTCTTTAATAGACACATCAAGCTGTTCTTTGCGGCCTTCGTTGTGGCATCAATTTCGTTTGGAATTTATAGCCACCCCACCGCAGACAAAGCAAGTGTTCAAGTTGAATACACAACGCAGACGCATCCGCATGCCTTTGCGCTGAAGAAGAACGCCAAGCTGTACACGGATGTTCATTTGGCTAAATCAGTCAGCGCCAAGAAGTTTTTGAAGACGGCCTGGTATCGGAGTCAAGCTGCCAAATTGATTTGTGGCGGCAAGAGCAAGATCGTCTATCGGATCAGCAGTTCTAACCAAAAGTACAAATTCTGGGTATTGAATTCAGCTGTTACCGATATTACGTCAAAATCATATAACGTCAAATTGGCATCCGCCGGCAATAAATACGCTGGCGAAAAGATCGGCGTCTTTGGTGATTCAATTCCTGCAGGTTGGGACGGCTATCACTTCTATTTGAACAGTTCTTACCCTGACTGGACAGCCAAGTATCTCGGCACCAACACTGCGGTTGAAAACTTCGCCTGCCCAAGTGGCCGAATTGTTGGTAATCGATATGCTTATCTGGGAACAACCTTGGTCCCACAAGATTTGTCAGCCGCAATCAAGGCTCACCGAAATGACATCAAGAAGATGAACGTCATCTTCGTTCATATCGGGACCAATGATTACACCAACTATTCCGGTTCGGGAAGTTTGAAGAATGTCATGCGCCACCTGCGCTATAACATTAAGATGATTCAAAAGTTGAATCCGTCCGCCAAGATTTACGGCATCCTGCCAATTTCACGGTTTGACGCCAATGGCATGAATCGTGACAACATGAGTGATATGTATGGCTACACCTACCACGACTTGCGGGCAGCTGAAGCAAGGCTCTACAAGTCAATGGGCGCCAAAGTGGTCAATTTCCAACAGATCGCACCCAACATTATCACTAACAGCAACAAGGATGTCACTTTGAAGGATCATGAGATTCATCCAACTGCCCAAACGGCTCAGAAGCTGGGGTATGCGTTGGCTAAGTCAATTGTTAAATAAATAAACACAATAAGTTCCCTGCTTAGCAAATACTAGGCGGAGAACTTATTTTTTAGTGGTGGAAGATGATCCAGAATGAATGATCTGTTGAGAAGCCATCTCTAACCTGATTGATTTGACATCCTTCTAAAACTCACATTTTCCACAGCTAGTGGATCGTCGGGGGTTTAACCTTATTGATTTAACATCCTTCTAAAACCCATTAACTGAATCATCATCAGAACTGTCATGGGTTTAACCTTATTGATTTAACATCCTTCTAAAACCCACAATCTCGGGATCCACTTATACATTAAGGGTTTAACCTTATTGATTTAACATCCTTCTAAAACGTCTAAAATGGACACTATTTATTCATCCATGGGTTTAACCTTATTGATTTAACATCCTTCTAAAACAATGATTTGGAAGTATGTAGATTTGATTTGGGGTTTAACCTTATTGATTTAACATCCTTCTAAAACATTCATTGTAATACCCTCCAATTGATTTCCGGGTTTAACCTTATTGATTTAACATCCTTCTAAAACCATAATTACACCGCCTTTTATTGTTCGATAGGGTTTAACCTTATTGATTTAACATCCTTCTAAAACCGGTGTCAATGCTTTGATTTGTGCTGCCAAGGGTTTAACCTTATTGATTTAACATCCTTCTAAAACAAGACAGATGGTTGACCACCATCCATCAATGGGTTTAACCTTATTGATTTAACATCCTTCTAAAACCATATTATATCATTAGCAAATAATCTTCAGGGGTTTAACCTTATTGATTTAACATCCTTCTAAAACGGGTTGCGGCATACAAAAAGCCACCCCCGTGGGTTTAACCTTATTGATTTAACATCCTTCTAAAACTTTTACAGCAGCGAAAAAGGTGCACGGGAAGGGTTTAACCTTATTGATTTAACATCCTTCTAAAACCAACCGCTGAACTGATTCCTTTTCCTGAAGGGGTTTAACCTTATTGATTTAACATCCTTCTAAAACAGCGATGACTGAAACCTGTTGATTCTTGCAGGGTTTAACCTTATTGATTTAACATCCTTCTAAAACCAATTCAATATTAAACCAACCCAATTGTTTGGGTTTAACCTTATTGATTTAACATCCTTCTAAAACCGGCGAATGACGAAAGCGCAAAAGATTGGGGGGGTTAACCTTATTGATTTAACATCCTTCTAAAACCGATTTTTTATAACCGAATTTTAATGCATTATAAATGCCAATCAACAAAGTCCTCGTCGATGTAGTAAAAGTCGCAATTGGTATAAAGCTCCTGTGACTTCATATCTGTGAATTCTACTAATAATGTCGAGATCCCCGCGGAACTTGTGAGCTTGGATAGATCAATTAATTGCTGCTGATTAAGATAATGAGCGACATTAGTTAAACCAACAGCCGACTTCAATCCACACTCTAAATGAATTTTGATAATTGATTCAATTATAGCATAAGGATTCAGCATGGTATCAGCGTTAAAATGAATTTTACAGTATTTAAACAGCCTCTTTAAATCCCAATCATAAGTGACTTCCAGAGGTAAGTCGATCATAAACAAACACTGCTGGACGACCGTATACAATTGATTATTAATATCAGTTATCGATTTACGCTGATCATCAGTCAACACAGCCTCTAATTGCTTAAAAATGCCAGAATTATACTTGTCACTGACACCATCGCTGAGTCCGACATCTCCCTGCCAATCAATTGCATCTTTAACTTCCACTGACTCAAAATTGTCATCAAACACTTTAATCTTGTCGCTAAAAGATCCTAGTCCAACAACCAGATCATGATAGACGGTTGGGTTGTTCGTGGCAATAACCGTGAGATACTTTGAATTCAGCTCAATTTCTTGATGACCGGCATACGAAATTTTCATAGAATAATCGTCCTTTCAGAAGAATTTCGAACATCTTCCTTTGGTTTGCCGGCAATAAAATGCATGTCGTTGTATTGCTTCTCGGTCATAATTAACGATTGAATCAACCCTTCAGGAGGGGCAATTGCTGCAATCCGCTTCTCCATAAAATCAGCGGATTTCTTGTTGACGCAGACTCTTACATAAACAGAAAACTGGATCATCAAGAAGCCTTCATTGATCAAAGCCTTGCGAAACTTCCGATAATTCCGACGATTCTCACTTGTTTCAACCGGCAAATCAAACATTACCATTAATCGCATTATTCGGTACCTCATTTTTCAATTCCACCTCAATTTGAATTTCGTCAGTCTCACCACTTAAATATTTCAAACAATTCCGGACGTGTTCGGAAATAATATTTCGAAATAACATTTCTTTGCCATTAAATTTCATCTCAAGATTTAACAGGTCCGCCAAGCCAAATTTGACATCTGGCGTCAATTCCTTGAAATTTTGATTTGCCAGCCAGTAATCGATAACTGGTCTAAAAGGCTCCATCAGGTCAGAGCCTAAGTTGAATTGATTATCATTGCTGTGATGATGGATTCCTAAGTATGTGAGGTAACCATTGGAAACGATCTCTCGATTCACGTTGGATAGCAAAATTGAATAGCCATAATTCAAGGCACCATTCACCGGCGAAAAATCACGCCGGCTAAACTTATTATCAAACAACAGCGGGAAATATTTCCGTGCAACCACCGCCTCCCGATTGGTGATGTCATCAATTTCCAATTTATCAAGTTCAGCAATCAAATCACTGTTTTCAACGCCATAAATCGATAAAACATTAACCTGATTGACGATTTTGCTTGCAACAATCCTCGTCCAAAGAAACTGTTGGCGCTTCTCATCCCAACAAAATTGTTTCTTAATCAAATCAACATCCCGACGATTCGGATAATACCCAACGGTTTCGCAAACCGGCTCATTGGCATTATCTGTAAAAATAATTTTGACCTGACTTTTCACCAACTCACTGATCAAAGCAGTGGTAATGACTGCCTGAGTAGTTGATACCAGTAATAAATCAATGTCTTCAATTGGCACTTGATTAATGCCGTCCATCGTTTGGACAATCATATTTCGTGACGAATATGACATCTTTGCGTGCTGTGATATGACAACTGATCGCCATCCCATAATAAAATCTCCCTTGCCTCAATTAATGAATTGGGGTATTATTATTTTTGTTGGGTAGCTCCCAACATGTTTGACCTTATTGATTTAACATCCTGTGTTAAAATCAAGCAAAGCGCTTTGCGCGGAGTTTCAACTTTTGACCCATTATATGGGCATTACATATGCGAAAGGAACCATTCTTCAGTTGGAGAATGGTTCCTTTTTTTGTTATAAGTCCTTCAGACTGACGGTTCTTTCGAATAAGCCTGTTGGTGACTGATAACGAATCTTTGTTTCATCTGACAGCAGAATTCCATTAGGCTGTTGTAATTGACCAAATGGCGTTGTGATGCCGACATCCTTCAAATTCCCGAATGTTGGATTTGCATGTAGCCCATTCAATATTTCTTGCAAGATCTCCCGTTTGCCAGAAGACACCTTAGTATTCCCATCAAGGACATTATGGTTAGGAAATGAGATAAATTTGCTGAAACCAAGATTCAACTTGTGACGAAATTTATTCATATCATATAAAGAAAAATACTGATTAACCTTGTCTAAAATCTCAGTGTAGACGTTATTGTAATCCATACTTTCTTGCAGAGGATCTAATCTTCCTTTGCTTGCAAGTGTCTTGACAGATTGATCGGAGAGGACCAATTGCTTGGCGTTATATTGATAGGTTGAGCTTCCAAGCATGAACTTCTTATCACCATCAATCATCAATTGTCGGTACATTACTTTTCCTAAAACAATCTCAAAATCTTCAATGACTTGGGTGATTTCTCCCGTTTTCCGACTCTTCTTAGTCTTCGTGAGCTGTGGTGCCAATACATCTTTGAGAGCCCGGTCAAAGTCCGCATCACTGACGTTTTTCGCGGCGTCTAAACGATCCAGTGCCCGCATTGGAACACCGACAACCCTATATTTATCGCCCTTCTTATTATGAATTCTGACAATTGCCATATACGCATCCGCACTGCCGCTATATCCACCATAGACATTGACCGGTCGATCAGCTTTTACCGGAATCAATTTTCGTTTGCCGGCATCTGATGCAGGATAAACAGTTTGATTGAACATTGCGCCGCGAAGCGTATAAACTTCGTGTGAAATCAGCATGAATTTATAATGGTAAACATCCTTTAACTGCTGAATTGAATTTTCGCGGTCCCATATTACTTCACCAGTCTCAGCATCAGCGATCTTTTCTTGAGTATCATCAGTTAAATCATGGAGAAAATTAAAATTTCGCATAGTGACTTTATCTTCTCTAAACTTCTTGAAATCACCATAGACGAAGTATGGACGAAGCTTGATGTATCGATGGTACAAATATCTACCTAAAAAGGCTGTTAAGTAGGCGTCAAACGCATGATGATAGTCATTGATCTCACGATTCTTGATAAACCCAAACTCATCTCTCATCTGATGGTTCATCCGGGCAGTAATTTCAATAATCTTGGTATCATCATTGCGATACTTGTCTCCCAAAATGTTCGCGACCAGTTTGATAACTTGGCTGGTTTCAACCAACTGTCGACGAATGAATCCATGCATCGCATACTTACTAATGGTATCGGGATCTGTTTGAAGGTTCTTGAGTTTGCGCTTACTAATCAAGCCTGCTTCAGCAAGCTGTTTCCAGAAGTGCCCCATCTTGGCACCAAACATTCTTAGAGGAACGTTATCCGATTTACCATTGTTAACCGCCGTTAAAACTAGTACACGGTTATCCAGTGAATTATCTTTAATAAATGCCTGTGGCAAAATATGATCAATGTCATATTTATTAAGTTCATCAATGTTGATTGGCTCTCCAGTGTAGATATCCTTCCCAAGTTGCGTGAAGTACAAGTACAACCGATCAGTCAGGCCCTTCTTAGACTTTGCTGCATTGTCCAGTTCAGAAAGTAACTCGGGATTGATTGATTTAGCCAAAGATTTAGCAGTATCTTTTAAGGTATTTTCAAGTTGCCGTTGTCGTGAAATTGTCCGACGTGGATTACGGTCCTCTGAACGGGTAAACTCAATAGAAATATACTTAGGCGCAACTCCGCCCATGGCCTTTTGGATATCATCAACGACTTTAACCACTTGGCGGATGGCCTTCTTATTTTGTGGAGAAGTGTACGCATCTGCCAACACATCTTCCACGTCGACTGCCTGCATTTGGTCAGCATTCGCTTCGTGAATCCGTTTGGCAAAATCATCATCAGACTGAATTTGCATGAAATTTTTATTGGTATTCCAAAGTTTGTCAATGATTCGTTCGCCTTGGTCATTGACAATTCCAGTTAACAGTTTCTTGGAAAGCCGGCCCCAACCTTGGTAACGACTGGATTCTAAAACATCTTTTTGCTGATCAGATAACCAGGTAATTTCGTTAAGCTTTTCCCGCAGGATTTTTTTGTCCTCAAATACAGTTGACCATTCAACAATCTTCTCAAAATCATCTTGAAGATCTGGTTCGTCAACCTTACTACCAAATAATTTCTTGAAATCATTGTATGTTCCCAAAGAATTGTTGAAATGCTCAGGGTCTGATAAACCTGAAATCTCCGGATCACTGGGTAATCCTGTTTTGGCTTTAATGTAATTTTGCAGCTTCTTGACCGAGACATGCTTGTAGTTTTCGAAAAGATCTTGGAATATCGCTTGTTTATCAGCAACCTTCAATAATTTGCCGTTAACCCGGACCATGTTCAACTCATTGAGGACTTTAAACTTCTCATATAATAAGCTTTCATCTGGAAGAACATCCTCACCAATTAAATAAGTATCTTTGGTGGTCATTCGCTTGATGAATCTGTTTGCGGATGCCTTCCGGTCAACCTTTTCATCAAAATTCCAAGGGGTAATCTGCCCAGTTTCTGTACCCTTACGCTCCATCCAAGAAAAAACAGTCTCTGCTGATTCAGCCTGGTCTTTTGGCGTTATCATTGGCCCAACATAATATGGAACCCTAAAAGCAACCAATTGTTCAATCTTGTATTTTGCAAGGTGGAGATCGTGCTTATTGGGATTGATCTCGACAAGCCATGGGTAATATTTGCTTTGATGTTCAATGATTTCATCAAGTTCTCTTTGGTGCAGTTGATGAGGAATCACCCCATTTTGCGATGTTCGTTGCTTTGGCATAAATTTTTCTGCATCGATCAGATCCATAATTTGCTTTGAGAGCTCGGAATCATCCAAATTTTTCTTCACGCTTGACCAGAACTCGGCTTGTTCGATGACTTTACCATCGTCACCCACGTATTGACTATATGCCTTCTTTAAGACGGCTTTCTTCTTCGGATCAGCGAGTTGATCAATTAGCTTTTTATACAACTTCAAGTGGTCATGATGATCATTGTACTTTTCGATCATTGATTCTGATAATGACATGCCATTAGGAACAATTTGATTCAAAGTTACTTGAGAATATAAGTTCTGTAGGATAGCAACAATTGATTGTTGATTTTCGTCCATTTCAGGTAAAATCTTTTCAAGTTTGGCATCAATGTCCTCATCATCGAATTTAAGTGCCCATGGTTTGGAATCAACTGGGGTGCACTGTAGGACAACATCAAGTTTTGCTTTATAGCCTAAAATAGCATGAATAATTTCTGACGCGATTTTACCATTAAGTCTGTCCGTTACTTTATCATTCATCATGACAGGAACAATCTTTGGAATTTGCTTTTTCTTGTCAAATTTACGAATTGATGGATCGAGGAACTGGTGGCCAATATCTTCGCTATTTGCAAGATTAATTTTAAATGACTCTTCAGGATTAATTGCGGCATATAACTCGTTTAACTTTTTAAATTGGTCAACAAAATCAACCTTCGATGCCTTAAAGGAATCTACTGGTGTAGAGTTTAAGAAATTGCCGCGATATTTCACAATGTGGTGAATGGCCAAGTAAACCATCCGAATATCAAATTTTTTATCTTGCGTCATTAATGCATGACGTAAATGATAAATGGTTGGATAATTTTTGTGGTACTGCATGTCGGTCAAATCCGGGAAAAGCATGGAACCCTTGAATTCTTTGCGTGAATCTTTTGGTGACAAATTGGATTGTTTCAACCTGGCGAAAAACGTGGAATCGACAGGTGTAATATATGGGTCAAATATTTCCTCCAATAACTTCAATCGCCACTTCCGTCGACTCAGACGCCGTCGAGTGGTTCGAAACATCCTGCGGTCGGCAGCGGGGTTGCCTTCCTGAAACAACCGGGCGCCAATCGCTGTCTTCCCTTTAACACGCAGCGGTTTTCCGTCTTTGCCAATTGCGACCCAACCAATTGATGAGGTCCCAATATCGAGACCTATATGATAATTATTAACTTTCATGCTCGTAAACTCCTTGGAATATTGTTGCCCTGGAAATCGCCTTGGCACATCATCTATTATGCATTAACCGGCAATTATCCGAAACCCTTTTGGCATAGATTGGTTGGGAATTTTCGATCCAATTATTCATCTTGCATGCAGTTAAGGTCTTATAAAAATATTTAATGTAGAATACCGCATCTTTAGAACCATCGATCCCCGCCTTAAGCCCACAAAAAACTCCTTTTGAGTAGACAAGCGTCACCTGCTGGTCCACTCAAAAGGAATTCATTTTATCCATCCATTTCATCATTACACCCTCGTCTAATAAAATGGATGTGGCCCTTCGTTTCTGTGCTCAAATATTTTGTTTGCAAGAGCAATTCGGCTTTTTTCAGGCAACGTTGGTGGAGCCAGTAACAAGACTGGGCACCCATCATGTTGGGAAAATACTTGGTCCTTTTCAACACCATCGATTAAGAATTGACCATCGGGCATTCGATAAACATCATAACCAAGTTGAGAAGAATTGTAGCCGATCGCATCACTCATTTCAACATTTGACAGGCCTTCTGTATTCGAAGTTAGACCCATCACTACCCCATAGTCAAAATCAAAGAGGCGAAGGCGGGGGTCATTTGTCTTGAAAATTCTAGTTTGGAGTTTATGATGCCCTGACTGTTTATATTTTTTCTTAACTCGCTTAAGCTTATCAGCGTTCATTTACGACTGTCCTCCTGCTATTTTACGTGCTTTTACCAAGCAATTTGGTTATAGGAAAATAAGTATCTATAGCATACAACCCCAACGGAAACGAGACAATGCACTTTAATGAATGTTAATCAATACACACTTTGTCTGAGGTTGAAGGAGAAACGTCCCAACCACTGGAGTTTAGTAACCACTAAAGAGGCATTTTCTTCTAAAATTCACGGCGTTGTTTCCACCACAACAAAGAATGCACTCACAGGGATGTCCCTATTTCACAGCGAATGGATCCGCCAAATGATTCTGAGCCTTCTCATCTTGCACATAGGCGACTTCCCGGTCAATAATTGCCTGAGAATTTGGATCAGTATACACGTGCAGCTTATAATCAATTTCTTTCAGATTATCTGCCAACAGCCGTTGCTTTGCCAACACCTCTTGGCGATGCTTTAACAACAGCCGTTTGCGGTTATCAATCGAGGCAGCTCCCTGCATACAATAACCAATGTATTTCTTAATGTCCTTAATCTTCATATCAGTGTTCTTCAAACAGCAAATGGTGTGAATAAAATTCAAGTCAGAATCGGTGAACTCACGATATCCGGCCTCGTTTCGGGAAACAAACGGCAGCAGTCCCTGCTTGTCGTAATACCGCAGCGTGTAAATGGAAAGGCCTGTCTTTTCGGCGACCTCTTTAATTGAATAAGTCATCTCATCATCCCTTTTAAGTTTAATGTCTTGCACTAGAGTATACTCTAGCCTTTAGGATAAAGATATTAAATTAATGAGGAGAATATAAATGACTAAAAAAATATTGGTAACTGGCGGGAATGGCTTTCTGGGCCTCCGAATTATTTCGCAATTGTTGACTAAAGGTTATGACGTCAGAACCACGCTGCGTTCTCTCGACAAGCAATCACTGGTATTGGATACGTTAGCCGCCAACAACATTGCAAATGTCAATCAACTGGATTTTGTACAAGCTGACCTATCTAGAGATGAAGGCTGGCAGGAAGCGATGAACGGCATCACAGATGTCATGAGCGTCGCATCCCCCGTATTCTTCGGTAACACCAAAGATAAAAATGCGGCGATGCGACCTGCAATCGATGGCATCACCCGAATCATCGGGGCTGCACAAAATGCAGGGGTAGAGCGACTTGTCATGACTGCCAATTTTGGCGGCGTTGGTTTCAGCAATCTGGACAAAAATAGTATCACGGATGAAAATGACTGGACCAATCCGGATCAAAAGGGCCTTTCCCTATATGAGAAATCAAAATTACTCGCTGAAAAAGAAGCTTGGAAGCTGGTGAATGAGTCTGACAATTCAATGGCCCTGACAACCATCAATCCAGTCGCCATTCTTGGACCGGCAATGAACGGGCATATATCAGGGAGTTTCGGTATTTTGGAAAACTTGATGAATGGCAGCATGAAACGCATTCCCAATATTCCGCTCAACATTGTTGACGTCAGAGACGTTGCCGATTTGCACATTCGCGCCATGGAAAATCCAAATGCCGCCGGAGAACGTTTTATCGCCACCGCCGACGGCCAGATTACAATGCCGGAAATGGCAGCGATTATCCGACAGCATTACCCCCAACTAGAAAACAAAGTTGCCGATAAAATTTTACCCAACTGGATGGTGAGGGTCGGTTCCCTATTCAACCAACAGGCAAAAGAAGGCCAACTATTACTGGACATGAACCGGAATGTCAGTAATCAAAAAGCTCGCAAACTCTTGGGTTGGCAGCCAATCGGCAGTATTGAGGAAACGATTCTGGCCACTCTTCAAAGCATGGACAAATTTGGCCTGCTGAAATGAGTTCGTCATCAAAAAGGCATTAACCTACGTGACAAAACGTCACTGAGGTTAATGCCTTTAGTCGACCATGATTTAATTATCAACTCTTCCAAGAATAAACACATAGCCATATCGACTTGCCAAATCACCAGATTCACCACTTGGCATGACAATGTTATTGATAATGTGAATGCCGAGTTTGTATCCGGATAAGGAAGCCCGCTTACTGTCGGTGTAGCCCTCCGCATTCAGCAATTTCTTAACACCGGCAATCTTGGTTGCATTAGACGCGTTGTGGTTGGTGTACAGCCACTTTTGAATTGCCGGGAAAGTCTTGATGTCGGTGTAGCCGGTTGTGCTGATCGGACTCGGATCACCATCAATATCGTTATCAAAGCTGTCATAATTATAGGCAGCGATCTTTGATAACCCCAAATCCGGCTGAGAGTTAGGGAATAACTTAATAATTTCTCTGGCGAGTTTTTGATTTTTCCCGGTTTGAAGATACTGATTAAAATCTGTGTTATTCACGAAATAACGCATATTAACATAATTCATTCCGGTATGATCTGGATTCAGCCCACCGGTGATCGCGGATTCTGCAATGTACCCCCTGGTACTCTTGGTGGTGCCGTTTAAAGTCCCGGACAGGTAGACGTACTTGGTATCTTTTCCATTGTGCCGCATGACAACTGTATGGGTTTTCTGGAACACAGCACCAGGATAATCCTTCAGGTTCGCCCGCTTCTTAGTATGGGTATAATTCCATACGTAAACATTTTTTGCTTTGTACGAATCCTTTACGTGGAAATAATCGTACTTGTTATACCACTTTGTGCTGATAATTTGATAGCCATATGGGCTAAATCCGGGTGTCAAAGCATTTGTCCGAACATACCCCTGCATGTTTCCAAGTCGGTTGGCAACGTAATAATAAGTCGCACTCTTCAATTTGTGATAGATGCGGACCTTTTTCTCGACAAACCACGTGGTTGTTTTGTGATTAGCGAGCTTGTAACCTTTTTTGTAGAAAGCATTCGCCTTGATGTTGTTGTCAAATTCCTGGTTATTCCACACTGACGCCTTGGTCTTGGCCTTCGCGTGAAAGGCAACATCTTCAGTATAGTTGCTGTAATTTTGATAAGTTTTCAGCGTCTTCACCCGATAATTATCGTGGGCTGCCTGTGCGGGCTGTGGGCTGGCCACCACAGCAAATACGACAAAAGCCAGCATCACACCGACAAGCTTAACGATTTTTTTCATGAATGAAACCCCCTCTTTCAATAATAGAATATCATGATTAAGTTACTGCTGTGTTAAATAATGCATTCATTTTCATGATGGATTCAGATTGGTGTGTTGACGAAAGGTAGACAATCATTTAAAATTATAGGTATTCTATCACGAAAGGAAAGATTGCTATGAGTTCACTTGTTAATCGCAGTTGGCAAAGCCGATAACAAGTCACATCGACACAGATGCGACTTGATCTTAAGCATGCGATCATGAACGCATCTGTGCCGGCAATCTTTCGGAAAACGAACGGTCTGGCCAGATGATTTCGGCAGGCCGACTTATCACGAGTATTTCGGTCAGACCGGAATGCTCGTTTTTTGTTCGCATAACTAACTGATGGCGTTACATATTTATTCAAATTGAGGGAGACAGCTATTATGAAGAAAAAATATTTAATTTCAGGTGTCGTGTTAATTTTTGTCGTAATCTTGGGCGTGGCATTTTTCCAAGGGCAACAGAAGCAAAAGCCCCAGGCCAAACCAACCGTGGGGATTCTCCAGTTGATGTCCCATCCAGCTTTAGATGCCATCCATAAAGGGATTATCCACGGTCTTGAAGAAGAGGGCTATAAACCTGGTAAGAACATCAAAATTGACTTTCAAAATGCCCAAAATGATCAAAGTAATTTGAAGACCATGAGCACCAAGTTTGCCAACGAGGACGCCGATCTTTCAATTGGGATCGCCACCCCATCTGCTCAGGCATTGGCCAACACCATTACCCACAAACCGGTCATCTTGGGGGCCATCACTGATCCTAAAGGCGCTGGCTTGGTTAAGAACAACGAAAAACCCGGCGGCAACATCACCGGCGTTTCCGATCAGGCACCTTTAAAAGAACAGCTGAATTTGATCAAGCAATTCATGCCAAAAATGAAAACCTTGGGAATTATCTACACTTCCAGTGATGACTCGGCAGTTGCCCAATACAAGATGTTTGTCAAATTATGCAAACAGGAAAACGTCCGTCTCAAAGCATACTCAATCGCCAACACCAACGATTTGACCCAGGTTGCTGAACAAGCGGTTCGTTCAGTGGATGCCATTTATGTCCCAACTGACAACACGATTGCCGGAGCCATGCAGACACTGGTTGGCGCTGCCAATAATGCCAAAGTCCCGGTTTTCCCAGCTGTTGATACGATGGTCAAGCAAGGCGGCGTGGCAACTTACGGCATCGACCAATATCAATTAGGGGTTGCAACCGGTAAGATGAGTGCCCAGATTTTGAAGGGTAAAAAGAAGCCATCAACCACTCCCATTAAATTCTTCCGTCATGGAAAACTAATTATCAATGAAAAGCAGGCTAACAAGTTGGGAATCAAGATTCCTGCCAACCTCTTAAAAGAAGCCCAACAAAAAGGAGAATTGATCAAATGAGTATTATCGTCTCAGCCATCGGCCAAGGATTGACCTGGGGAATTGTCGGTATCGGCTTATTCCTGACTTTTAGAATTCTGGATTTCCCCGACATGACCGTTGAAGGAACCTTCCCAATGGGCGCAGCTGCCTGTGTCGCCGCCATTTATTCAGGGGCCTCACCACTAGTCGCAACTTTGATTGCCTTTGTGGCAGGCATGCTGGCTGGTTTGGTGACTGGTTTTCTGTATACCAAAGGTAAAATTCCGGTATTACTTGCCGGAATTCTGGTGATGACCGCTGCTTACTCAGTCAACCTGAGAATCATGGGCAGAGCCAATTTATCGCTCTTCGACAAACCCACCATGTTAAAGAACCACTTTTTGGAATCCTTACCACCCTATTTTGACAGTGTCGTTCTTGGGATCGTCGTGGTTGCGATCGTCACAGCACTCATTGTTTACTTTCTCCAGACCAACCTCGGCCAAGCATTTATTGCCACCGGTGATAATCCCAACATGGCCCGCTCACTTGGCATCAGCACAGATGCAATGCAGATTATGGGCTTGGGTGTTTCTAACGGTTTAATTGGCCTTGGTGGCGCCTTGGTTGCTCAAAATAATGGTTTTGCCGACGTCAATATGGGAATCGGTGTCATCGTGGTTGCCTTGGCTTCCATCATTATTGGTGAAGTCGTCTTTGGCGATTTGACGATGAACCAACGGCTGATCGCAGTGACCATCGGGAGTATCTTGTACCGATTTGTTATTTTGCTGGTTCTCAAACTCGGCTTCAATGCCAACGACTTGAACCTGATTTCAGCTATCGTCTTGGCATTATTCATGATGTTCCCGGTTTTGGAAAAACGTTTCCGAATCCGCCATACTTTAGCAAAGGGGATGACCAAACATGACTGAACCAATCTTCGAATTAAATGACATTGTGGTCACGGTCAACCACGGCACACCTGAGCAGATTAACATCATGGATCACGTGAATTTATCCGTCTTCCCTGGCGACTTCATTACGATTCTCGGTTCCAACGGGGCCGGTAAATCGACCTTGTTCAACGTCATTGGCGGCAATCTCCCTGTGACCAGCGGCCAAATTCTGCTGAACGGCAAGGACATCACGAGCATGTCGGTTGAAAAGCGGACCCGGTTCTTAAGCCGAGTATTTCAGGATCCCAAAATGGGAACTGCGCCACGGATGACGGTGGCAGAAAATCTGCTGCTGTCTGAGAAACGTGGCCAGCGTCGCGGCTTTGCACCGCGGCATCTCAAGACACACATGGATAAATTCAAGCAAATCACCTCAGTGATGAATAACGGTTTGGAACATCGGCTGAACACGGCAACTGGTAAACTTTCCGGTGGCCAACGGCAGGCCTTGAGTTTCTTGATGGCCACCATCAAGCGCCCCGACATTCTGTTATTGGATGAGCACACCGCAGCCCTTGATCCGCAAACTTCGCAAGAATTGATGACTGCCACGAACGATCAAATTACCCGCAACCATTTAACCTGTTTGATGATCACCCACCATTTGGATGATGCCCTGAAATACGGAAATCGGTTAATTGTCTTGGATAACGGTCGAATCACTTACGATATCTCCGGTGACGAGAAGGATAATCTCACCAAGGAAGAGTTGCTGAGTTTCTTTAATGATATTGAAGAGTAACGCACGATTGCTTTTATAATTAAAATGTCAACTTGGTCGGTGCATGCGAATCCGCATGTACCGGCCTTTTTTCTTGCTTCTATTTTTGAGAGAAAGTTCAAATCCTTTAAAATCTGAGCAAAATGAGACCTGGCATTCGGTTTATGAGAAATTTTAAAGCGCTTTCTTTGTATATTCTATATCTTCCTATTTATAATGAGGGCGTACAAAGTGTCTATAATCATTTGTGATTGTGAATTTTCTATATAATTTTAACTTATGTAAATAATTCGATTTTTCTTCACAGAATCTTTATAGATTTTTTGTAAACTATAGTCAGTAAAGGAAAAGGAAGTGAACATTATGCAAAATCAACAATCAACTCCAAAGAAACGTCGATTTAAGATGCCTTCAGCCTACACCATCTTATTTCTGATCATTATTTTTGTTGCTATTTTAACTTGGATCATCCCTGCCGGACAGTACAGCACCGACAAAGCCGGCAATATCATTGCCCACACTTACAAAGCGGTGGCTTCTAATCCGCAGGGAATCTGGGACGTCTTCTCCGCCCCGATTTATGGAATGGTCGGAAATGATACGACGGAAGGCGCGATCTCCGTTTCACTGTTCATCCTGGTGATTGGGGGCTTCTTGGGAGTCGTCAATCAAACTAAGGCGCTTGATGATGGAATTGCGACTGTTGTGTCAAAATACAAAGGCAAGGAAAAAGTTTTGATTCCCCTGCTGATGATTTTGTTTGCACTTGGTGGGTCAACTTACGGCATGGCTGAAGAAACTATTGCCTTTTACCCACTGTTAATTCCAGTCATGATTGGGGTCGGCTTCGATTCACTAGTGGCCGTTGCAATTGTCCTGGTTGGTTCGCAGGTCGGATGTTTGGCATCCACGGTTAACCCATTTGCGACCGGTGTTGCCTCACAAACGCTGCACATTTCACCCGGAGATGGGATTATTTCCCGGGCGGTCCTGTTTGTCATCGTGGTGGCAATCAGTATCCTGTTTGTTTACCGATACGCTGCCAAAATTGAAAAGGATCCTTCAAGGTCTTACGTCTTTGAACAGCGTGAGGAAGATTTGAAACGATTTGCGTTGAACCATGAAGACCAACCCGGCACTAAGATGACCGGCCGACAAAAAGCTGTTCTCTGGATGTTTGGTTTGACATTCCTGGTTATGATCATGGGCTTGATTCCATGGGACCAGATCAACAAGAACTGGACCTTCTTTACCAGTTTCACCAAATGGGTTCAAGATGTGCCATTCTTAGGTAGTCTGGTTGGTTCCAACCTGGTACCATTTGGTTCCTGGTACTTCACTGAAATTACGACCCTCTTCTTCTTGATGGCAATCGTGGTGATGTTCGTCTTCCATATGAAGGAATCCACATTTATCGAATCATTCTTAGCCGGAATGAGTGACTTCATGGGTGTAGCAATTGTTGTTGCTGTTGCCCGTGGAATTCAAGTTGTCATGAATGATGGAAACATCACCGCAACTGTTCTCCACTGGGGTGAAATGGGCTTGTCCAACCTCGGGTCGGTTGTCTTCATCATCTTGGCATACATCTTCTACATCCCAATGTCCTTCTTGATTCCATCAACGTCAGGCCTGGCAGCCGCTACGATGGGTATCATCGGGCCAATGGGTAAGTTCGCCGGTGTTGACCCAAGCTTGGTTGTAACAGCTTACCAGAGTGCATCCGGTTGGGTTAACCTGATCACACCAACGTCAGGTGTTGTGATGGGAGCATTGACAATTGCCCACGTCAACATCACCACTTGGTGGAAATTCATGTTCAAATTGATGGTTTACTTGTTCTTGGCGACTGCGATTTTCCTGGGGGTAATGGCACTGTTGTAGAGAGCGCGACGAGGCACGGGAGATGCGGTTTCTAAGGGTACTTTGACTGAAATCCCTGGTCTTGGGATTTTAGTTAAAGTGCACTTAGAAGTTAGCATCTGGGCCGTCGGAACGCATTTCAATCAGAGCGCGACGAGACCTGGGTGGCCCCGGAGTGTAAGCCAGAAAGTTTGATGATGGACGTTTTTGGTCCATCATTAAACTTTTTGGCTTACACAGTAGGGGTTAGGGCCGTCGGAGCGCATTTCCACTAGGTAAAAAGAAAACCACAAACACCCATCTACCTCAAACAAAAACCACTAACAACAACCAAAAAACCAAAAAATTCAACTTAGGAGGCACCAACAAAAATGTCTGAAAAATTAGTCACAGAAACAGAACAAAACGAAGCTGTTGAAGGCTTAAAACGCCTGGTCAGCAAACCTTCAGTCAATGATCCAGCCACCGTTTCCAAAACGACGCCATTTGGTCAAGGAATCGACGACGCATTAACCGAAGTCTTAAAGATTGCTGAAGAAAATGGCTTCAAGACGTTTAAAGATCCTGAAGGCCATTATGGCTATGCTGAAATTGGTTCCGGCGAGAAGATCTTTGGGATTATTGGCCACATGGACGTCGTCCCGGCCGGTGATCCAAATGATTGGGATTCCGATCCGTTTACCGCAACCATCAAAGGCGGTTACATTTACGGCCGTGGCACCCAAGACGACAAGGGCCCTTCGATGGCAGCCATGTTCGCCGTCAAAGCCCTAGTTGATCGTGGGTACAAGTTCAACTGCCGCATTCGATTTATCTTCGGCACCGACGAAGAGACCCTTTGGCGTGGGATTGCTGTGTATAACCAAAAGGAATCTCCAATCGATTTTGGAATCGCACCCGATGCCGAATTCCCACTGATTTACGCTGAAAAGGGGCTGGAGCAGTCCTACCTGGTTGGTCCCGGGATGGATGATCTGTCCCTTGATTTGGAAAATGCTTTTAACGCCGTTCCTGCCAAAGCCCCTTACAACGGGCCAAAGCTGGATGAAGTCAAGGCATCCCTGGACAAACACGGCTTCAAATACGAAGACCATGGCACTGATGGCATCACCGTCGTTGGTAAAGCGGTTCATGCTATGAACGCCCCTCAAGGCACCAATGCAGTCCTGCGGTTGGCAATTGCCTTGGACGACGTCTTTGACAGCCCCGTACTCGACTTCTTTGGCAAGAAATTCCAAGAGGACGCTACCGGTACCAATTTGCTTGGTGATGTCGAAGATGAAGCGTCTGGTCATTTGACCATGAATATTTCAAGCCTCAAAATTGATCAAAAAGAAACTCGCATGCAAGTCGACATGCGGATTCCTGTAACAGTTGATCATGATGAATTGATTGAAAAGCTCAAGAAGGCGGCTGAACCATATGACCTGCACTACGAGGCATTTGACTACGTTGCCCCACTGTATGTGCCGACCGACAGTGATTTAGTCAAGACGTTAATGTCAACCTACAAGGATTTGACCGGCGATGACACCCAACCGCAAATTTCCGGCGGTGCCACATTTGCCCGAACTATGAACAACTGCGTGGCTTATGGTGCCATGCTGCCAGGAACCCCTGATTTTATGCATCAGGTCAATGAAAATTGGGAGCTTAAGAGTATGTACAAGGCAATGGATATTTACGCTGAAGCAATTAAACGTCTCTGCACGGATTAACAGTGATCTTCGTGAAATATAAAAAGTGCTCGGGAACCAATCGTTCTCGAGCATTTTTGTGTCTCTATTAATCTAAGCGAGCCTATTTGTTTTGAGCAGCCGACTTCAAAGCGGCATTTTTACGCATATCCATTTCAATTTGTTCAAGCGTCTTGCCACGGGTTTCTGGCACCATGTAGATGACGAAGAAGATTGAAACAATGGCAAAGAAGGTAAAGACGGCAAATGGGCCACCAACATTGTTGTTAAACATGTGAAGTAATTCCAAGAAGAATTGTGAAACGATGAAGTTTCCAATCCAGTTGGCAGCGGAACCGATTGAAGTTCCGACACCACGGACATTCAATGGGAAGATTTCACCGATCATCAACCAGCAAATTGGGCCCCATGAAACCGCGAAACCAAAAATATAAATTCCAATCAGGATCATGGTTGGAACGGCAGCGTCTTGAACTTTTAAAGTGAAGTTCAAGATTGAGAGAATTCCAATTGACAATGCCATGACGATTGAACCAAATAGCAGAATGGTTCTTCGGTTGAATCGATCCATGATATTGTATGCTAAGATCGTGCAGAGGAAGTTGACAATCCCGATTCCAACAGAAATCCAAATGGCGTTACTTTCAGGGAAACCAAAGCCTTTAATGAAGACTTGCGGCAGGAAATAAATCACTGAATTAATTCCAACTAATTGTTGAAGCAGCATCAGCAAAATCGCAACAATCACAGCCGGGCGCGCAAAGGTAAACAGCTCTTTGAGACCGCCCTTGGGTTGGTTGGCAACTTCTTGAATCCCTGCCAATTCCTTGTCTGGATCCTCATCAGTCTTTGCCCGGAGTTCATGAAGAACGTCCCGAGCCTCATCAATCCGACCCTTTTCAACCAAATAACGAGGTGATTCGGGGAGAATGATTGAACCAACAAACAGCATCAAAGCTGGAATCAAAGCGGATCCAAGCATCCAACGCCAATCACGTAATCCCAGCAGATTGTGATGTAAGAATCCTAAGTTGGAAACATATGCTAACAGGATTCCTAAAGTAATCATCAACTGAAACATCGTACCAAGTGAGCCACGGTGCGGTGCATCAGCCAACTCTGCCAAATAGGCTGGCGTTAAAGCTGACGCAGATCCGACAGCAAAGCCTAAGATGATTCGGGCAATGACCATCGATACAAATCCTTGGGCAAACATTGACAGTCCTGATCCAATTAAGAATAGGATCGAGGCTAAAACCAACAGGCGCTTTCGACCAAACCGGTCCGAAAGTGAACCAATCGACAACGCACCAACAGATGAACCAATCAAAACAGACGAGACAATGAACCCAGTCTGTTCAGTTCCTAAATTAAAATTGCTTTCAATCAATGGTGAGGCACCTGAAATAATACCAGTATCAAATCCAAATAGAAGGCCACCTAATGCACCAAAGAAGAAAATAAAGAACGTACTTAAATGACGTGCTTTCACGATTATCCCTCCTTAGGGGATCATTTCTGAATCAATCAAATCTTGTAATCCCTTTCATTTGAAACAAAAATACATTAAAACAGTTCAGTATTCATACTCCCCCTTTAGATACTCAATTTGTACTATCTTTTAGTATAAAAACGTTGAGGCTAAAATTCAAGAAATTACATTTTTGACTTACTAATATTCAGTCGATAACCAATCTGATTTAAAGCCAATTTGTAATTCGTTATAATAGTTAGGTACCGAAACACTTTGCTTGTGTTCAAAAAAATTCAGTGTATACTTCTTATTGTTAGGTACCTAAGTATAACAATTCAAAGGAGAATGAATATGGCAGACATTAATAAAAGAGAACTATTAGGCAAGTTCTTCGGCTTCCTTCATGGAACCCAACGATTTGCCCGTCACCAAGAACGGCCTTACCATTTGCGGGGCCAAAACAGAGTCCTGGTTATCCTGTCCAAGGAAGGCACACTGATTCAAAGCCAGTTGGCTGAAATCATGGACATCCGACCATCATCAATGACTGAATTGTTGTCCAAGTTGGAAGAGCGCGGCTTGATCACCCGGACTCCTGACGAGAACGACAAACGAGTTACCAACGTGGCCATCACCGACGAAGGCAAGAAAGCCATCGAAGACGATGATTCCACTGATGACATGCTCGACCAAATTTTTGCGGGGCTCTCTGATGAGGAATTGGCTCAATTAAACGAACTGTTGAGTAAATTGAACACGTCACTCAAAGAGAAACTCCCTGACCACGACGACGAACCAGGTTGGGGACACCATTTCCCTCACCGCGGATTTGGCGGCGGCCCTCATGGCCATCACGGCTTTGGTGGTCCCCACGGCGATCCTCGCGGTCATGGACCAATGGGATTCGCGCCAAGAGATTAAGTTGTTTCATCACAGAAAGGCTGCCGATTTGGCAGCCTTTTTGCATACATATAATACTCTAACTTTTCACACGCTAACTCTTCACAAAATTCGCAATCACATCCTGTTTCTTACTCATCTTAATCTTCGCCTGAGCGGCTGCTAAGCGAGCCACTGGTACCCGGTAAGGTGAGCAGGAAACATAGGAAACATTGATCGACTCGAAGAACTCGATTGATTTGGGATCCCCACCAACTTCTCCGCAAACGCCGATTGGCAGGTTGGGTTTGGTAAACCGGCCTTTCTCAACAGCCATCTTCATTAATTCACCGACGCCGTCTACATCAACCGTTTGGAACGGATCTGCTTTGAGAAGCCCCTTCTCAATGTATTCTGGCATGAACGAACCCACATCATCCCGGGAGAAGCCATAGGTCAGCTGGGTTAAATCGTTGGTGCCGAAGCTGAAGAAGTCGGATACTTCGGCAACTTTATCGGCAGTTAAGCAGGCCCGCGGAATTTCCATCATCGTTCCAACCGTGTATTTCAACCTGGTTCCCTGCTCGTTAAATAAGCTTTCGACCTGGTTCACAACGATGTCTCGAACCCAGCTCATCTCAGCCTTGGAACCAGTTAGTGGAATCATAATGTGTGGCTGAATCTCCAGTCCTTGGGTGTGCAGCTCCAAAGCAGCCCCGATGATTGCCCGTACCTGCATCTCATAGATATCTGGGAAGGTCACGGCCAATCGATCGCCACGATGGCCGAGCATCGGGTTGATTTCTTTGAGGGCATCCACTCGACGAACCAGGTATTCCGGGTCAATTCCCAACTGATCGGAAACTTGAGCAATTTCTTTGGCGTCGTGCGGTAAAAATTCGTGCAAAGGTGGGTCCAACAAACGAATCGTGACCGAACGGCCTTCCGATAAACGGAACAATTCGTAAAAGTCTCCCTGCTGCATCTGCAGTAACTCTGCCAGGGGGGCTTTTCGTTCTTCGGCATCTTCTGCGATGATCAACCGTCTCATTTCCAGCAGTCGCTCCGGTTTGAAGAACATGTGCTCCGTTCGAGTCAGACCAATTCCGTCGGCACCGAATTTCAGGGCTTGGGCAAAATCGGCAGGGGTGTCGGCGTTGGCATACACGCCCAGGTCCCCTTCCTGCTTGGACCAATCCAAAATTGTCGACAGGTCGTCGTTGACCTTTGAATCATTGGTCTGAATCTGCCCGAAATATAGGTTACCGTTAGTGCCGTCAACTGACAGCCAGTCTCCTTCGTGCAGCTCAGTTCCGGCAATGGTGGCGACCCCGTTTTGATAGTCAACCTGAAGATCATTCACCCCAACCGTCGCTGGGGTTCCCATGCCTCGAGCGACAACCGCCGCGTGGGAAGTCATCCCACCACGGGAAGTGACAATCGCTTCACTGATGACCATCCCTTCAATGTCCTCTGGTGACGTATCCTGTCGAACCAGGATGACCTTCTGTTCCAAATCATCGTGGGCAGCTTTGGCAGACTCAGCGGTGAAATAGATCTGGCCGGAAGCAGCTCCCGGTGAGGCTGGCAGACCACTGGCAGCCGGCTGGCTTTGCTGCAAGGCTTCCTCGTCAAATTCTGGGTAGAGAATCGCGCCAATTGAATCCGGATTAATTCTAAGCAACGCTTCCGTCCGAGAGATCAAGCCTTCTTCGACTAAATCAACCGCAATTTTAACTGCCGCAGTCGGCGTACGTTTGCCGTTTCGGGCTTGCAGCATGTACAGTGTTCCGTGTTCAATGGTAAATTCCAAATCCTGCATGTCGCGGTAATGAATTTCCAGTTTCTTGGCAGTGGCCACAAACTCGTTGTAAAGATCGGGCATTGTGTCGGCTAATGTACTGATCGGCTGGGGTGTTCGAATCCCGGCAACAACGTCTTCTCCTTGGGCGTTTAAAAGGTACTCACCGAATAATTTGTTCTCCCCGGTTGCTGGATTACGAGTAAATGCAACCCCGGTCCCCGAGTCTTCGCCGGCATTGCCGAAAACCATCATTTGAACGTTAACGGCGGTTCCCAAATCACTGGCAATATGATTTTCCCAGCGATAAACCTGAGCGCGATGATTGTTCCATGATTCAAAGACCGCATTCACTGCAGCAAGCAATTGAACTTTGGGATCCTGCGGGAACTCTTTGCCGGCTTCGGCTATGTAGAGTTCTTTAAACTTACCGACAATTGTGTGCAAATCTGCCACCGTCAAGTCCAGGTCGGAGTCATAATGATTGGTGATTTTAATATCTTCGAGAATCTGGTCAAAAATGTCCTCGGGGATTTCGTACACCACGTTGCCAAACATCGCTAAGAGACGGCGGTAACTATCGTAGGCAAATCGTTCATTATCGGTAATCGCAGCTAAAGTTTTAACTGTCTGGTCATTCAAACCAATATTCAAGATGGTATCCATCATCCCAGGCATTGAAATTGCCGCCCCGGAACGAACGGAAACCAGCAACGGATTATCCGGGCTGTTAAAACGTTTCCCCACTTTAGTGCTTAATTGGTCGAGTGCCTGATCAATTTGTTCGAGCGTGTCGTCATTCAACTGATTACCATTGTCATAGAATGCCTGGCAGGCTTCGGTACTAATCGTAAATCCACTCGGAACCGGGAACCCCAGTGAGGTCATTTGTGCCAAATTAGCCCCTTTGCCCCCAAGTAAACGACGCATATCCTTGTTACCTTCTTCAAAGCGATAAATGTATTTCATATCATAACGTCCTTTCTGAACTAATTAGCATGTTATATTGGATGCGTTTATCATATATGATACGTTTTAATAATGCAAATTAAATTTTAAAAAACGTTTTATTGAATGACGATGAAATGTTGGTTTTAAAAGGGTTGGCAAGTTGAAAAAGAATTTTACTGCCAATCCATTTTCTGAAATAAGACGTTTTATTGGATACATATTTGATCAGATATGATAGAATTGGACTAGTGGTACGGACCAACGACTATCGAAAGTGGGAGCGATTAACTTGAAACTATCCGACCGGCAAAACCAAATCGTCGACATTGTTAAACAGAAAGACCCCATCACCAGCCGCCAAATTGCTGCAGAGTTGGGGTTGAGTATGCCGACCATTCGATCCGACCTCAGACTCCTGACGGCATTCAACATTCTGGAAGCCAAGCCCAAAGTTGGTTACACCTACAATGATTCTCAAGCCAAGCCTTTAAGCTATCACAAGCTTTATGCGGAACCGATCGCTAATATTCTGCAGAAACCAACTGAGATTCGTGAAGATGCCACATTGACCGAGGCGGTCAACACCCTGTTTATCGAGGATGTCGGTTCCCTTTACGTGATTGGCGATCGTCAAGAACTGGTCGGCTTAATTTCCCGCAAGGATTTGTTACGGGCAACCCTGAATAATACCAACGCTTCACTGACACTTGCCAGTACAGTTATGACGCGAATGCCCAATATTTTCACCGTTACCCCAGATATGTCGGTCCTCCAAACCGGGCAGCTCTTATTGGATCGTAAAGTCGATTCTCTGCCAGTGGTGGATAAGGACCAGCCAACCAAAGTCGTCGGCAAAATTACTAAAAATCGAATCTTTCAACATTTCATTACCAGTGTTGACTAATCATCCCACTCAAAAGAGCTCAGGCATTTGCCTTTGCTCTTATTTAATTGGTGCAAAATGCCAGACCCCAGTTTTGATTTAAGTCTGTTTTAAGGTCAATAATGTATAAGTAAACTAGATTATTTTTACTAAGGACGGTGACTGCAAAACAGCTATGTTGAAAAAGAGAATTGAATGGATTGATATCGCCAAAGCATACGGTATTATCGCGGTGGTGTTTGGCCACGCGTTAGCCAGCGGCACGACCACCAACATTATTTATTGGTGGCACATGCCCCTGTTCTTCATTGTCGGCGGATTCTTCTTGAAGCCGATTGACACAACTAAATTAACTCATTGGAAAAAGTTCTTTAATAAACGTATTTACCGGGATCTCCTGATCTACTTTATCGCGGGGATCGGCTTGATCCTGTTGTATAGCATCTTGTATGACAAAAACTGGGATTACTTGATTAACCACCTCTCGAGACTGTTGGTCGGGGGCCGGACATTGAATCTGTACACGTCAACGTTCTGGTTTGTGAACGTCTACCTGCTGTCAATTACGGCGGTGACCCTGCTGATTTCGACCGTTAAATCCAGAATTGGTCAGCTCACAATTGTCGGGTTGGGATTATTTGTCTCTACCTGCTATGACAAAATCGATTGGTTGAACTTGTACAGTTATCAAACAATGCCCTGGAACTTGGATATCGTCTTGATTGCGGCATTCTTTACCTACGTCGGTTATTTGTTTTTCCACACAAATTGGCACTGGATTGAAAAGCCATTGCCGATTGGATTACTGGTTGGTGCTTCCTTGGCAATCATTGGCTTGTATCTTAATCAGAAATTCAGCTTTGAATTTTCGATGAAATCTCATCTGATTCAATCATCAGAGCCGAAAATCTTGATGCTGGCCACCATCCCACTGATTTTTTCATTTGGTGTGATGGGGCTATCGGCACTTACCAGCAAGCTGTCGATTGGCTTGTTGCTTTCAACCATTGGTAAGCACACCATGATTATTATGTATTTACACGGCGCCCTGCTGGACATCGCAGAACAGGCTGGTATTGAAAACGTGGCCGTCAAAGTGGTGATTGCGTTGGTTATCCCAATGCTGCTGGCACTGCTCAAGCAGCCGGTTGTTCGAAGGAATAGTGTTTATTTACAAGGATAATAAAAGAGAGTGTGAAAGAGGACGTTTAGCAAGCAAAATTTAAGCACCATCACCCGGAAACCGAGTCAGGTTTTCGGGTGATGGTGCTTAAATCTTGCTTGCTGTCCTCTTTCACGCGTTTAATCCAAATAACAGTAAAACACCCGGAAACCGAGTCAGGTTTTCGGCTGGTGGTGCTTAAATCTCGCTTGCTGTCCGCTTTCACACGTTTAATCAAAATAACAGTGGCACTCAAAAGAGGCTGAGATGACTAACAAATTGTTAGATCTCAGCCTCTTCTTTATCGGTTCTGGAATCAACATCATGATCCCATATTCAATTATTTAAAATCCAACTCTAAATACTCCGCGCCATCCAAGGGGTTGAAGCGGTACGGGTCGATTGGTTTAAAACCGGCGGCGTGATAAATTTTCAAAGCCCCGGTCATTGATTTCAAGGTGTCCAAACGAATCGCCTGATAGCCCAAACGCTCGGCACTGGCTAAAATTCTGGCGACCAGTTCCTGACCAATCCCGAGTTTTCGGAAGTCGTCACGAACGTAAAGCCGCTTCATTTCAGCAATCCCCGGTTCAAATTCATGAACAGCGACCACACCAGCTAATTAGTCATTTACATAAGCTAAGATGAGATCTCCTTTGGGCTGGTTATACCGGGTCGCTAATTCATTTAATTCATCATTGAAGTCTTGGAATCCCAGGTCAAACCCGAGTGACTTGGAATACTCAAGAAAAATCTGCTTAGCGGCGTTAAAGTCGGCCGCCGTACTGGCATGCTTATACTTCAGTTGTGCTGGTTGAGCTTGTTCCATGTAACCATCCCTCCTGACAATTAGGAGTAGTGTACAAAATTTGAGTTATTTATGCAAATGGCGTTGGTGAAGCAAGCGCTGCTTTTCTTCCTCAGCAGCTTTATCGGCTAACTGTTGTTCATGCTCCCGTTCACTGGCAGCTTTTTGTGGCAAAACCAAATTGAGAACAATTCCGATAATCGTGGCAAATGCCAAGCCGGTAAACTGGAACTTACCGAGTTGGAGATAAGCATTACCGACACCGATAACCATGACCGTGGACGCAATCATCAAGTTGCGCTTCAGGCCCATATCAACTTTATTTTCAACCATCACTTGAATCCCGGCAGTTGCGATCGTTCCAAACAGCAGGAAGCTAATTCCTCCGATGACCGGCATCGGCATCTGCATAATCAAAACATTCAATTTGTTTACGAAGGCAAACAGAATCGCAAACATGGCGGCACCCATCAGCACATAAACACTGTGGATCTTGGTAATCGCCATAACACCAATGTTTTCACCATAACTGGTCATGGCAGGTGCACCAACTAAACCGGCAAACAGCGAAGCAGCACCATCTCCGGCTAACGTCCGGTTCAAACCAGGATCCTTGAAGAAGTCCCGGCCGGTCAATTCATCCAAGACCATAATGTGGCCCATATGCTCGGTCATCGTCACGAAGGCAATTGGCGTGATCGCTAAGATGGCAGCCCAATCAATGTGAAATTTGTAATCAATTCCAGGAATATCAAAGGCTGGAATTTTGAACCATGGGGCACTGGCAATCGCATTTAAATCAACGATGCCACAGAAGACTGAGATGAGATAGCCACAAACAATTGCTAACAAAACTGGAATCAGGCCGATGAAGCCTTTGAATAACATATTAAAAATAATAGCTAAGAATAAAGTTGCCAAGGCAATCATAAAGTACAACAGGCTGTACTTGCCATTTTTCATCATCGCATCTTGAGCGGCGCTACCAGCCAATGACAGTCCAATAACCATCACGATCGGCCCCACCACAATCGGCGGTAAAATATGGTCGACCCAGTCCGAGCCAACCGCCCAGATAATGGCCGCCACAATCATATACACAATTCCGACACCAATGACCCCTTGAGCGATTCCCGGATACCCAGTGGTCTTCATAAGTGCCAGCATTGGCGTGATAAACGCAAAACTTGATCCCATGTATGCAGGAATTTTACGTTGGGTAATCATAATGTGTAACAGTGTCCCGACACCAGATGCGAACAACGCGATGCTTGGGCTCAATCCAACCAATAGTGGAACAATGACCGTTGACCCAAACATGGAAAACATGTGCTGCAATGATAATCCAACCCACGGGAAAAATTTGGGCATGTCATGGATGTCGAGAATTGCACGATCATCATGAAATTCATTCTTGTCTGCCATAAATATTTGCCACCCTCAAAAAGTATTTGAATCTTTCAACTCCGCTTCAGGGTGGCCCTTTTGACGAATTGTGGCAGACTCTCACCTGGAAAGCCATGCAGCAAAAAAGGTGTCCACCCCGCGTTAGGCAAGGCAGACACCAAGTCGAGCAATTGCTCGTTCAATATCGTCCTCTTACCAGCCTCACGGGACCAGAGTTAAAGATTCATTCGTTGTGATAATTATAATATACCGTGGTTGCTTGTCAATCTAATCTTGCAACTGCATTTCCATATCAATATGGGGAATGCCGTCTTCCAGATAGACGTCACTGACGTTCTTAAAACCAAACGATTTGTAAAATCCGTTGAGGTACTCCTGTCCAGCTAAGACAATTTTTCCGGTCTTGGGCATCAATGTTGGAATTCGATCAAGAGCAGTTTGCACCAACTCGCGTCCCAGACCACCGCCGCGATGATTGGGGTCAACCACAACCCTGCCAATCCGGGCAACCGTGGCGTTTTCCTCAGGAATAACCCGCGCATAGGCGGTGATGTTGTTTTGGTCGTCCTTAAACATCAAATGATAAGCGGTCAAATCGTCATCATCGACTTCTTGGTAGTAGCATTTTTGTTCAACCACAAAAACCGCCACTCTTAATTTGTAGATCTGAAATAATTCTTGAGTGGTCAATTCAGGAAATGTTTTAACTTCATTTCTGTCCATATTTGCCATCCTTTAAGGTTTAAAAATACAAGTTTTTCGCTATCTGTTATAATATATTCAACTAGATCAACATGCAATAAGAGAATCTAAATGAGGTATTAATTTGAATAGGCATGACGATGAACCACAATATAAAAAGTATGACTTCAATTCCGAAGAAAATCGACGTCGACAGCGTCGCAAACAATACAGCGGCTGGTGGTTTGCTCTGCTGATTTTGATTATTGGGATTGTCTTGGCACTTTCAATCAATTGGTTTGTGACATCTGGCAATCATCGACAGGGAAGTTCAACCAATTCGATCAGTAAGACCATCAAAAAATCCGAGAAAGAATTGTCGGGTAATTCCAAGAAGGGATCGCTGACTACCCAAGTTGAGAAGAATCGGGTGAATGCATTCAGCAGTAAGCTCAAGGATGCTCAGCAAAATGGACTCAATCCAAAAGAACGTCAGCAATTCCAGCAAACCATCAACGAAGAGCAGAACCAATCCGTCAAGTCCCAGGAGCAAAACCTCTTGAACGGCGTCAAAAGTGATAAACCGGCTAAGCCACAGAAAGCTCCTGACCAATTCTCAAGCACCCACACTTTTGCCTCTGTTCAGGATGCCAAGAACTGGGCAAATGCCACCAAGCAGCAATGGCTGAAGGCTGGTTACGTCAACTACACGATTACCTCGAACGGACAGGGATACTATGTCTTACGGTTTATCAAATAGTTGGATTCATATTATTTTATTCTACGATTAAAAGACATATCATTGAGATGGAGGAGGGATCAATATGGATATACAAGTTCCTTTAACAAAGGGTCTCTTAGCAGATAAGTACAGTAAGTATGCTGCAAAAAACGACATGCTTGACGGTGAGCCGATCGTTTCATTTCCAATTCAAATCAGCAACGTTCCAAAGGGCGCGCAATCATTAGCACTCACTTTATTGGACTGGGACGCGGTTCCGGTTAGCGGGTTTCCATGGATTCACTGGATTGCTGCCAATATTGCCCCTGACGTTACTGAAATCCCTGAAAATAACAGTCAGCAATTAAGGGTTCCAATGATTCAAGGACGCAACAGCACTGCCGGCGGGCTAATTGGCAACACCAATCAGACGACTGCCTGGCACTACAATGGTCCCAACCCACCCGACAAAGTTCACAACTATCATTTATCAGTCTTTGCACTAGACACCCAGTTGCCCTTGAAAGACGGCTTCTGGTTAAACGAATTACAGGACGCCATGCGCGGTCATATCCTTGAAACTGCCGAATTCATTGTTCCAAGTAAACCGTAATTTTCTGAAAATGATTCTGTATTTCAGTTTTTAAGCGCCATTCGCTGGAATAATTAGTGATATAATGAACTTAAATTAATTTGTGGGAGGTTTCTTCATGGAATCCAATTATAAAACCATCTTAGTGCCTGTCGATGGATCCAATCAATCAGAAGATGCATTGGCGAAAGGTGCACAATTTGCAAAAAATAATGATGCCCATCTCGATGTTCTTCACGTTTTGAGCACACAACAATACGGTTATAACTATGGTGGAATGGTCGACGGGGACGTCATTAACAACCTTGTTGAAGATACCACTGATTATCTGAACAAACTGGTCGATCGGATTAAGAAGGAATCTGGCCTTGATGATATTTCAATCCATATTCGTTTTGGTAATCCTAAGACCGTTATTTCAATGGAATTCCCACGAGACCACAAATCTGATTTAATTATTATCGGTGCTACCGGTATGAGTCGCCTGCAGCGAGTCCTTGAAGGATCAGTTTCTTCATTTGTTGACCGCAACGCCAAGTGTGATGTCATGGTTATTCGGACCAATACCGAAAACAAACCTTATATACCATTCCCCAAAGACTAAACAAATGAAAGCATTCAGCAATGAATGCTTTTTTTGTTCTTAAAAAGACCCTTTCGTTGACGTTGCCGGTCAACACGGTATGATTAAATTAACGAATGTAAGCGCTGTACTTCGAGAGGAGAATCAACTATGAAAGTTCTTGTAATTGGCGGAATTGCCGGCGGACCCTCGTTTGCAACCCGACTTCGACGAATCAATGAGGATGCTGAAATTATCATCTTTGAACGTGGCGCGGCAATCTCGGTTGCCAGTTGTGCCCTGCCCTATTACCTGGGAGGCTTAATTAAGGACCGCTCGGCAGTCATTGAACGGACGCCGGAGATATTAAAGCAGAAGAATAACATTGACGTACGGTTATTTAATGAAGTCACCCAGATTAATCCCGATGACAAAACGGTGGCAGTTAATAATCTGCAAACCGGTGACACCTATACCGAGGATTACGACAAGTTAGTCATCGCAACCGGCGCCAGTCCCACGGTTCCAGAAATTTCCGGAATCCATGATGCCAACAATGCTTTCGTATTAAGAGCGGTCACAGATGCAGATAAGATCAAATCATTTATTGATGAAAAACATCCCAAGACGGTAACTGTCCTGGGAGCCGGTTCAATTGGCATTGAAGTCTCGGAAGCCTTTGTTGACAATCAAATGGACGTCACGATTGTTGAACAAACCGGCCACGTTGCCGCACCATTTGATCCTGAGATTACCGATATCGTTGCCGACGAACTCAAGAAGCAAGGGGTCCACGTTATTCTTAATGAAAGTGTCAAAGAGATTCAGGATCATGGGCATACCTTAATCTTAGACGATGGCTCAGTCCATCAAACCGATATGTTATTTTTAGGTACCGGAGTTAAACCGAATAGTGAGATCGCCGGTGCAGCAGGAATTTCACTTTCTGATGATCACCATATTATCGTCGATAATCATCTGCAAACAAACATTCCAGACATTTATGCAATTGGTGACGTGATTGAAACGACCAGTTTAATCACTGGCAAGCCAATTCCAAGCCTGCTCTCAAGCGCTGCTAATCGCCAAGGTCACTTGCTGGCTGACATGCTAAACGGCAGTCCGTTGGAATATAAAGGATTCATTAGCGCAGGTGTTTCCAAATTCTTCGACTTGACAGCCAGTTTCGTCGGTTTTACCGAGCAAACGCTTCAACAAATGGGGATTACTAACTATCGAACCGTGTTCATCACACCATTTGATCGAGCTTATTTCTACCCGAATGCCGATCGAGTCAACTTCAAATTGATTTATGAAGATAAGACCGGTAAAATTCTCGGCGGCCAAGCAGTTGGCCGAAACGGAATTGATAAACGGATCGCAGAATTGTCGGTCGCAATTACCGGTAACTTGACCGCGTTTGACCTTCCATCTCTGGAAATTCCCTATTCGCCACCTTATTCTTCAACCCGTGATGTACTGAATATCGCAGGTTATGTGGCCATTAACCAGTTAACCAATCAATCAGCCACGATCAAGATTAACGATATTCCTGACGATGATCTTAAAAACGCCGTGTTCCTGGACATCAGAGAAGCTGGAAAACCAGTAACTGGATCGATCAAACCAACTTTGAATATTCCACTTTCAGAACTCCGAGAGCGGATTGACGAGGTTCCTAAGGATAAAAAAGTTTACATTACCTTCCGAAAAGGTCTCGGTCCATACAACGCAACCCGTGTCTTAGCTGGAAAAGGCATTAATGCAACTATGATCGAAGAATAATGAATCAATAAAAGGGGATTTTTTGGACAAAATGTTCATTTAGCCCCCTTTTTCTGGAGCATCAACGTATAATATATGTAGATGGGAGTGTGATGACATGCCACGCAAACTAAGACCAAATGCAGCCGTCAAAAAAGTCTTGAAGATTTATCAACAAAACTTTATGAGGAACCAATTTACGGCACCTCAAAACGATGCGCTGCATTTAATATTTAACTTAGGATATACAGTTAGTCCGGACGTCAACGAAAGTTCATACGGCTATGTCAAAGTTGTCAATATGGACACGGGGAAATCGCTCGTCTTGACTAACCTCAGCGGTAACAAGGCGCTATTAGATGGTGGAACCACCATTATTTCTGAACCGGATCTTGACCTGGACACATTTGATTATGTTGATTATTTGAATTCGAAAGGTGACAATCCGGATTATCTGGCACCAACCGTCGCAAATCTGAAAATGCTGCGGAATCGGTTGAATCAATTGAATGCGGATTTTGATCGCTTGAAAAAATTGCGAAATGATTATCAAGAACATCTGACCAGTATTGACTCAGAATACAATAAGAAAGTTAGTTCTTTCATTACTATCGTCAATCAAGTTGAACGAATGTCCAACAAGATAACTGAAGAAGATGGCAAAAGTAACGATTCATCCAAGTAAAAGTGGGAATTTTCCCGCTTTTTTTATTTTATCACAATGGTTATTTATTTGGTACATATTTTATTTAAAGAGGGATTATTATATTTATTTTACTCCAAGCTAATCAGATTGTTATTATTTTTACCCCTAATTTTCATATTCGCTCTATAAACTTACCCTGTTGCATAATTGTTTGCAAACATATTTTTTGGAGGGAATTATTTCATGAAAATCTCAAGAATCGCATTGGCATCACTCATTTCATTTGGTGTATTAGGAGGAGCCAGTCTCAATGCTTCAGCAAATCACACCCATTATCAACGAATCCTTTGGAACAAGACCATGGCACATCAAAAAGTCGCTTTGAAGAATGGTAAGGGTATTATTTGGAACAAACCATACAAGACTGCTAAAAATTCCAAAATTACTTATCGTTTGGCACACAAGAAAGGTCTTGTGATGACCACTCTTCGCCATATGAAGGTTAAGAACGGGAGCATTTACTACTTTGTTAAGGCTGGTAAGATTAGTGGCTGGATTAACAAAAAGAGCGTGAAGTTAATTAAAAATAGTGCCGGAACCAAAACGACAATTGCTCCGAATTCTGCGCCAATTCAGAGCAACGGCACCCCAGTTCCGAATACCCCCTCTAATACATTAAATACGACAACTTCAAATATTCCTGCAAAGAATTCACAAAACAGTTCCTCAAGTAATGTTCCAAACAGCTCCACTACGCAGCCAACATCGTCAAATAGCAAAACATCCGATTCAATTAACCCAATTACTGCCACCACTAAAGTGAACTCGTTTATCTATTCAGATAATTGGGATGGGGACAATCCTGATAGCAATAAAACAAACAAATCACTGGGACTCCTTCCGCGTGGAGAAAAAGTGGAAATTATCAGAACAGATAAGACAAAAAATGGTACAGCCCTGTTAGTCCGATCTAAGGATGGTGTTTATGGCTATATGAATCAAAACGAATTAAATTTTGATTCCAAAGACATTCCATCATATGTCTTGAATTACAATTCGGCAAATAATGTCACATCAGTTCCAAATGTTTCTGACAAATCTGTCAGCAAATCAGATTCCAAGGAGACGGGAAATGTCGATCATTCTACTGAAGCAACCGTAAATCAAAATAATTTGTTTCTTTATAAGAATAGTTGGGATCACGGCAAAACGCCTACAGATAATGCTACAAAAGGACTGATCGCAAATGGCACAAAAGTCTATGTCCTCAATAACGATAAATCCCGTGACTCAGTCCTCGTCATAACTAACGCCGGGGAAACAGGATACATTAACAGAGAATCCCTGACGTTTAACAAATAATTCCACAGCCCATTACGTTAAAAAAGACAAAACAAAGAAATTAATTGCTTTGTCTTTGTTTCAATGGCCCAGTCCACATTACTATGTCACTTCCTAAATCCGTCAAATTCCCCCAACCCCCTGTTATGACAACTACCACTCGCCACTGCAAGCTTTCATTCATTTGCAATCATTTTTATCTTTGGTAAACTAGTTGTCATCGTTAACAGGAGGTATACATGGATTCAAAAAACACAACAAAGATTGGACTTTTTCAACTTGTAATGCTGACACTGGGATCACTAATCGGTTCTGGCTGGCTTTTCGGTTCTTGGGAAGCTACCAAAATCGCCGGTCCGGCCGCAATCATTTCCTGGGTTATTGGAGGAATTGTGATTGCTGCGATCGCATATAACTACGTCGAAATTGGCGCAATGTTTCCCGAAGCTGGCGGAATGAGTCGGTACGCCCAATATTCTCACGGCCCGCTGCTAGGATTCATTGCTTCATGGGCAAATTGGATTTCCCTAATCACTTTGATTCCCATTGAAGCAGTTGCTGCTGTTCAGTACATGAGTTCCTGGCCTTGGGCTTGGGCGAACTGGACGCATTCTTTCTTAAAGGATGGCACGATTACCACCTCAGGCTTGATGGTCGTATTCATGTTCATTCTAGTGTTCACACTGTTAAATTTCTGGTCAGTAAAACTATTGACCAGTTTCACCAGTTTAATTTCAATTTTGAAAATTGGGGTCCCTGCCCTCACAATTATCATGCTGACAATCTCAGGATTCTACCCACAAAATTATGGCCATTCTATTCACGAATTTATGCCATACGGCTCGGCGCCGATTTTCGCTGCCACCTCAGCCGCCGGAATTATTTTTTCTTTCAACGCATTCCAAACGGTTATCAACATGGGAAGCGAAATTAAAAAGTCCCGGAAAAATATTGGTCGTGGAATTTTCATTTCACTGCTAATTAGTGGTGTGATCTATATTTTGCTCCAAAGCACTTACATTACTGCCATAAAGCCCTCAACCCTGGCCGCAACCGGTTGGAGTGGGTTTGACTTCAACTCACCATTTGCTGACTTAGCAATCATGCTTGGCATCCGCTGGTTATCTGTTCTACTCTACATGGATGCTTTCGTCTCACCCGTTGGCACCGGCGTTTCCTTTGCCGCGTCAACCGGGCGTGCGCTTTATGCAATGGAAAGCAACCAACATATCCCAAGCTTCATTGGTAAAATCAACCAAAAGTATGGCATCCCACGAGTAGCCATGATCGTCAACTTGGTATTAAGCATGTTGATGGTCTCGGTGTTTAGATCTTGGTCCACATTGGCAACCGTCATTTCGACTTCGACCCTGATCGCTTATCTGACTGGGCCGGTGACAGCCGTTGCCTTTCGTAAATTGGCCCCTAATTTTAAACGTCCGGTTAAATTGAAGAACCTCGGTTGGATGGCACCATTGTCCTTTGTTCTGGCCTCTCTGGCCATCTACTGGGCAATGTGGCCAACGACCGTCGAAGTCATCCTGGTCATTTTGGTTGGGCTGCCGTTTTACTTCTATTACGAATACCGGGCCGGTTATGTCGACACCAGGAAAGCTTTCTACTCAAGCATGTGGATGATTATCTATCTGATATTCATCTCTGTTATGTCTTACATTGGTAGTGAACAGTTCAACGGAATTAATTGGATTCACTACCCTTGGGACTTTGTTGTCATCGCCCTAGCCTCACTCGTGTTCTATTATTGGGGCATCAAAACGGCGCACGTCTTCCCAGACTTTTACCAAGCCAAGGAACTCAACGACACCGTCAAATTGGATGACGATTAAAATCTTATCCATCATAAAAAAGCCGACAACTGCATGAACTGCAGCTGCCGGCTTTTTGAGCATCAAGTGCCCCTGCCAAGGTAATTCCATCATACCCCAAATCATATCGATTGGCGAAATTAATTCAAAAACTGCCAAACCGTTTTGGCAAAAAAGATAACTAGCACAATAATAATGATCGGTCTGGCAATCGCACTGCCATACTTTTTGTAATATGAAGCTCCCAGGAAATTACCCAAAATACTAAAAGCCCCGGCGGTAAGCCCTAACCAAACCAACACCTTACCATTCATGAAAAAGACTGCTAAGGCACAAACATTTGTCGTCAGGTTGATCACCTTGGTGTTACCAGCAGCCAGGTTGATTGGCAAGTGGGCAATGCCGACCAACGTCAAAATCAAAAAGGTTCCGGTCCCCGGACCGTAAAAACCATCCCAGACACCAAGGGATATGGAAATCAGAATCGTTGCGACAAACTGTGACCAGGTCAATGGCTTGAACTCAGCCAGTCGCGAGTTCAGCGAGTGTCGATTCAATAATAGATACAACGCCGTTATCGGCAAAACAAACAATAAAATCAGCCGAAAATAATAATCAGAAATATGTAAAGCCATGTTGGCCCCAAACGAAGAACCCACCATCGCAGCTAACACAGAGAAGAAAGCCAGTTTGACGCGGATATACCCGCTCCGCATAAATTCCAAGGTAGCGACTGTCGTCCCCATGGCTGATGATAACTTGTTGGTTCCAACCGCAAAATGAGCCGGAATCCCAACCATCAGATAAGCTGGTAATGAAATCAGACCGCCGCCACCACCAATCGCGTCCACAAAGCCAGCCAGAAAAACCAACGGACAAACAACTAAAAATTCGCTGAGCATCCCCTCATCTCTTTTCTTATAATGATTCCCAGTTTACTGCTAAATGACTGATTAGAAAACGCCAAATCCAAGTAAGATGCTGAAAGCTATAAGCAATAAATTAATTTAAATTTACATGCTTGGAATGATTCCGATTGTGGTATAAATATATATGAGGGGGATACATATCATGAAGAAAATGAAATGGTTATTACTGGCATTTGCCAGCTGTGCATGCTTGTTACTATTGACTGAAAATCCACGGGTTGACGCGGCCGGGTCGATTCCACATTGGTACTTGGGAAACTGGCAGGCCGTTAACGGTAAAGATGTTTACGTCGGCATTCGTCGAAATGAGGTCATGCTCCAAGTCAAAAACGACGGTGTTTACTGGAAGCCCGTCACTTGGAAGAAAGACACCCAAGAATCCGGCGTCGTTTTTGGCACCGGAATGGGCGCTAAAAATTCGAAGACCTATTTTGTATTAGTCAAAGAAAAGATCCAAAAGAAATGGTATATGATTATGACCATGAAACAAAGTAAAATCAAACCGAGTGATCTGAGGAAGCACCCGATGATCATGAAACGTTATTAGACACAAAAGTCACCCATGTGAGTTCTTGCCAGGAGCTGAAGTTCATCCTTCAACCTTGGAAACCCCACAGAGGTGACTTTTTCTATATATCTCGATTTTTCTGCCAATAATCATTAACCGATAAATATGTCCGTGAATCGCCCAGCGACTCCGCTACGGCCATAATCCGCGGTGGTAGCAATCCCACTCGCTGGACAAGTTCGTGATCGCTGAACAAATCCCGTGGACTGCCGGCGAAGCCAAACTTCCCGTGCTCCATGACATACACCGACTCAAACTCGGCGGCGACCCAATCCATGTCATGGGTGATGGTCACAACTTGGTGGCCCGAATCAGCCAACTGATGGAAAATTGCGGTCAACTTGCGCCGGCTTTCCCAGTCAAGCGACATCATCGGCTCATCAAATAAATAGATCGCCGGATCCACTGCCAAAACTGTCGCAACGCTCAACAGCTTGCGTTCAGACAACGACAGATCATATGGATTTTCAGCTGTTTTATCATCCAAGCCAACTCTTTTCAGAGCTTCTAAAGCCCGCCTCGTAATCGTGTCGTGGTCATCCATGACCTGCGCGACACTCCACTCCACCTCTTGTTGAACCGTCGGGTTGAAAAGCTGATCGTCAGGATTCTGAAAAGTAATCCCAACCTTCAGTAATTTTTCGACTGGTTTAAGATCGTTAAAATCTTCTCCATCAATCTTAATCACACCGGTTTGTGGCGTCAGCAATCCCGTCAATAACTTGAAGAGCGTTGATTTGCCGGCACCATTTTGACCGACAATTGCCACCATCGGATCAGCGAAGTGTTCGTCTTCAACATCCAAGCTAAAGGACCGTTCCGGATAGGTGAACGTCAGGTGATTCAGTTCAATTGTGGACATATCGGGCCTCCTTTAGCTCAGCGTCATTCACCGGATATCGGCCATCAGCCAAGTGCCAATCCATTTTTTGAGCAAGCTGCTGAATTGTCGGGGCTGGAATCTGCCAGTCAGCTGCCAAATGATTAAACACCTCACCTGGCCTGCCTTGGGCCACCATTTGACCCTCGTTCAATACCCACACGACGTCGCCGACTTCGCACAGGTCGTCAATTTCACTGGTGACAATGAAGACATTCGTCTCTTTGACTTGGGCCAGCCATTGGAAAAATTGCCGGCGGCCAAGGGGATCCATCTCACTGGTCGGATCATCCATAATCAAAACAGCCGGATTAGCAGCAATCGCCGTGGCAATCGCCAACCGCTGGATCTGACCGCCAGAAAGGCTCTCGGGACGCAAATTCAGCTGTTCAATCAGCCCCATTTGCGTGGCAACTTCTACAACCCGTTTTTGAATCAGCCCTTCAGCCATCCCCTGATTAATCAAGTCAAAGGCGATTTCATCGGCAACCGTATCTGCCAACCCGCTTAGTTGACCAGCCGGATTTTGCAGCACAACTCCAGTCATGGCATTATAGGCGCGCCAACCGTCGGACACCCGCCGGCCTAACATGTGCCAGTCGCCTTCAATCTCAGCAGAAACAATCTTTGGGATCACGCCTGCCAGCACACGGCACAAAGTCGATTTGCCGGAGTGGCTGTTCCCAATAATCCCAACCACCTGGCCGGTGTGAACCTCCGCGTTAATCTGACGCAGTTGTGGTTGCTCCGTACCCGGATAACGGGTGGTCAAATTTTCAATTACAATCCGTTTATCTTCGACCATATCTTCCACCCAATCAATAAAATTGCCAATCCAGTCAGACCAATGTGCAGCGTCCGTGACAGGCGATACACGCGCTGGGAGGTTCTGACAGTCCGGTTGGGATTATCAAAACCTCTAAGTTGGAGAGAAATCGACCGCGCCATCGATTGATCCAAGGTCTTAATCACCAATGGAATCAGAACCGGCAGGACTGACTTTAGTTTCTGAATCAACGTTTTTTGCGGATTGGTTCCGCGAACTTTTTGAGCCTGCTGGATTTTCCGCATATTGCGCATCATTTCCGGCAAAATATAACACACCGACATCAAAACGTAGACAGTTTTATAAGACAATCCAGACAGCTCCAAATAGGCTGCGTTTTCTGAAATACTCGTGGTCACCATGAAAAAGCCACTGGTCAAAATAATCACCAGTACTCGACAGCCGAGAGTGGTGGCGTAGATCAGGCCTTCTTTGTAGAACGACACCCCGAGCACAGAAAACAGCACCGTTTGATTCCGACTGTAAAACAACCCTTGGATGATCAGCATGGTACCAATCAAAAACAGGCTGAATCCCAGTGCCTTAAAGGTGGTCGAACTCAATTTGGAAAATAACAATAGCAGTGTGGCGACAAGAATCAGTCCGGCCTGAAGCAATAAATTCGTACTGGCAAAGCTCAGCAACGTCATGTCCAAGATCAACAAGAGCTTAGTAATCGGATCGATCACCTGGTACCACTTGAGCTTGACCCGTGGTGCTCCAGAAATCAATGTTTGATCAGTCATCATTTATCATCCCTAAAGAAGTGCACCATCCGCTGCGGCAGCTGACGATATATAAAGAATGCCAGGTAAGCCACACAGACTTTATCCAAAATATCCAAGACAAACTCATCGGTAAACGAGGCCAGCCAAACTGGTGCATGATTGGCGACCATTACCGCAAACAATGAGTCACCCCAGGCGATCCCGGTCTGACCACCCCAAAAGATGACATTGAGTGGCGTTGAAATGACAGCTGAAACGATGGCAATAATAATAGCAGAAATAAATACCCGTCGTGCTGACGAGAACCACCCATTGGCGTGCAGGATGCCGACAGCAATCCCAATTCCGATGCTGGTAATCGCGTACACGGTTGAAATTGGCGATAAGGTCAGCCCGTAGATCACGTTGTTGATGAAACCACTGATGGCACCGGCAACCGGCCCAGCCAACATGCTGGCAAGAAAAGTTCCCAAGGACCCCAGCCAAACGGGCAGCTTTAACCCCTCAGCCAATGCTTTGGCAACATAGTTAATTCCCACGGCAGCGGGAATCAAAGTCATGGTGGCAGCACTTAACTTAAATTTCCACATACTGGTACGATGAATCGGTTCTGTTTTCATAATCTTCTCCTTTGATTTTGATTGTCATAAAAGTATCTTCTACTTTTAAGTAAAAGTAAAAGATACTTTTAATTCGACTTGGCACTTATTGTACAAGTTTCAGCTCAAATGTCAAGAAAGCGCCTACTCATTTTCTGACCAAGTTGTGCTCAAACCGGTTAAGAAACCTATAAACTATCGACTGATTGGCCCATGGACATTTCAATATGCCCATAATAAAATTATTAACGATCATCAGGGGGAAATTATGCTACATCGTCATCGCAAATTATTGATAACTATTAGTCTGTTAGCCGTGATCGCAATTGTCGGGGTGATTTTTATCAAAGCCACCCTTAGTCCGGATAAAACGCCGACCGCCGTCACTGCTGTTAAGGAAGAAGTCTTCCCTAATCAGATTTTTGAATCGTACAAATATCCTTATGACCTGCGGATTATCCACTCAAACACCAAACTATACTCGACGCCAGCCGGTACTAAAGGATCAAAATATCTGGGAACCGTCAAATCCAATCATCTGACTCGCAAAATTGTTGGTCAAGAACGGGCTGATCTGAATCACCGGCGCTCTGAAGGTTACATTTCTTTCGCCCAAAATGGACATACTTACTGGGTGAGCGCACAAAGCGTGGTGTTTCGGGACCTCAACAAACTCAAAGGCGACGACCCCAAAATTGAGGCGGCGATCGATGCCGGACTCAAACTTGTCGGCAAATCCAAATACGATTACGGTGGCGGTCGCAATTTGAGTGACATCAAAAATCGCAAGTTCGATTGTTCATCATTTGTCCGGTACTGCTTCAGTAAGGCTGGCGTCACCCTTGGCAATCTGGATAGCGTCACGACGTACACCCTGGTCACAATGGGGCGTCCGGTTAAATTTCAAAATATGAAACGTGGTGATCTGTTCTTCTTCACCAATTCACGTGGTCAGGTCAACTCGCACGTTGCCATTTACCTTGGAGACCACTTATTCTTACACGACCACGGGCAATCAGATACTGGTGGCGTGGGGATTTCAACCTTGAACGCCCCGGGTTGGCGGAATGAAGCCAATGGGACCGTTCGGCGGATTGAATGAGAAATTAAGGGCGCCTGGCAAAATTTGATTTTTTGCTCAGGCGCCCTTTTTGGTTTCTGGAGATTACCCTTGCCGAATCGTGGGAAAATACGCAGCTTCCGGCCATATAAGGGGGGAGTAGCCAAGCATCCAAGACCTGGATATTACCTTGCCGAATCGTGGAAAAATCAGCAGCTTCCGGCCATATAAGGGGGATTTGCCAAGCATCCAAAACCTGGATGCTTGACTAATCCCCCTTATATTCTGGAAGCTAAGCGCTGATTTTTCCACACTAAAATGCTTTATCCACTTCCGCAATATCCCTTCGCAACCCATTCACCTGGCGATCTCGGTCATCATAGAAGTACCACACGGCACTCAGTAAAAAGACCAGGACACCGGCAATGATCAATTCCAGTGAGAAACTGAAAATCAAATAAGCGGTGACCAACAAGGCGATAATCGGAATCAAGTTGCCACCTCGCAGTCGGAATCCCTGGGGTAGCTTGTTGTGGTTGCGCAATTTAATCGCCGCAAAAATCGTTGGGACATACTGCACAAATGACGTAAACACGATAGCCGAGGCTAAGAACAAATAATTTCCTGAAAATAACATCAGTGCACAAAGCCCGCAGGACAGCAACAAGGACACGATTGGCACACCGCGTTTATTCTGCCTGCCCAACATTCGCGGCAGCAATTGGTGTTCCGACGCCAGTGAACTGGCAATCGTCGGCGTCGAAAATGAGACCGACAAGGCAACACCCAGAATTGAAATCAGCATTCCGACCAATGCCAAATCATACCCAACTGTTCCGGCCAGACGGTAAAATGATGCGGCAATCGGCACGTTGTCGTTGGCTAAGCTACTGCCCGAGACCCCGATTGCCGTCAACTGGACAATCATATACAAAGTTGCCGACGTCAACAGCACACTGATCAGCGCTTTAGGAAGTGTTTTTTCGGGATGATTCATCTTGGAAGCGGCAATCGGCAAAAACGAAAAACCAGTGAACATATAAAAGACCATTCCAAAGCCGGTATTAATTCGACCGAATAATGATGACCCGTTTGACATGCCGGCACTCATATTGGCGTAATTTGCCGGATGAATAAAGAACAGCCCCATCCCGACGAATAAGACCAAAACACCAATCTTGGCGACCGTCGAGATATTATCGACCCAATCCATCAAACTGGGACCAAACAAGTTAAGAATCGTCAAGACTGCCAAAATTCCCAGTGCCGCCATCAGATAGTTGCCATGCTGATTGAGGCTGGGAAACACACTCCGCAGGCTGGTCACAAATGCCGATATTTCAGTGGCCATGGTAATAACACCCAACAACCAAGTAAAAATGCCAATTTCAAATCCTGCAAACCGACCGAAAGCAGTGTAGGTGTACAACCAAGCACCACCATCCCCAGGAATTTTGCTGGCCAGGTTGGCGAAACACAGCGCAATCATGAGCACTGAGATGCCTGCCAGCATCATCAATCCGGCACTTAAGTCACCAACTTTGGCGTAGACCCGGCTGGGCATCAAAAAGATCCCTGAGCCGACAATTCCGTCAACACCCAGTAAAAAGACGCTCAAAAAACTTAGTGGTTTAATCCTTGAACGTGCCATGTGACGGCCTCCCCTTCTAAGCAGACTCCTTAGCAGCTGCCGGTTTTCTGCGCGATCCGAGGTAACGAACCAAAACGATCACTAATGCCACCGCGGAAATGACGGTTGCTGTCCAAAAGACGTTGGCAAATGCATGAATAAACGGCAGACCGACACTGGCCGTGACTCGTTTAACCCCTGGCAGCTGGAAGAACAGCAAGGATGACCCAAAGCTGATCCCAATTGTCATGCCCAAGGTTCGGGCAAACGAATTCAATGATCCGGCAATCCCGGAGAGTGATTTGTCAACCAATCCCATCGTTAAAGCGTTGTTGGGCGACAGGAAGATGGCCATGCCAATCCCGTTTAAGATAATTGGTGGAATAATCTTCCACATATCCAGGTTATTCGGGAAGAATGCGTAACCGACTTGAGAAATCATCAAAATCAACAACCCGACAACGGTCATTAACTCCCGGTTGATCCGGTCAGCAAGATAGCCGGCAAATGGCGTCGTGCAAAGCATCGTCACTGACTGCAGCATGATAATCAGCCCGCTGTAAAAGGCGCTCATGCCGTTATAACTTTGAAAATAAAATGGCAGTAAAATGTTTGAAACTGAATTAACCAGCATAACCAGCGCCAACGCTGTAATCGACGTCATGAAGCCACGGTTATGAATGACTTCCGGCGCAATCCACGGCAGGTTGGCCTTATCATCTTGAATAAACGCATACAGTGCAATAACCCCGCCAACGGCGAAGAAGATAATCCCCGTCAATAGTTTGGAACGGCCGGCTTGAAAGAATGAACCGCTCAAGAAGAAGATAATGATTCCAAGGGTAAATAAATTCTGCCCGGTCCAGTTGGCGCCCTGGGTGACCTGGCGGACGTGGGCCCAAGATTCTTTGGGAATCGGCAAAAACTTGAACCCAAGCCATAGAATGACAATCCCCAAAGGAACGTTAATCCAATAGATCCACCGCCAGCTGGAAGCTGAAATAATCAGGCCGCCAATGCCGGGCCCGGAGATTGAACCAACCGAAATGAACATCGAAATGACGGCCAGAGCTTCTGCCCGCCGTTTATCAGGAAAATACTGAGTGACAATCCCCATTGAGTTGGCCATAATCATCGCCGATCCAATCGCTTGAATCACCCGGCCAAATAAAATAATCGGAAAGTTCGGCGCAAAGCCGGTAATCGCCGACCCGATCAAGAAGCCAATCCCCCCAGCTAAAAAGACCACATTTTTTGATAAGATGTCGCCGATGTGGCCAAACATCACCAACAGAATGGCTGTCGTAATCAAACCGATTTGAACGATCCACGTCGCCATACTACTGGAAATGTCCATGTCAATCGCAATTTTAGGGATCGCCAGGTTCGTACTGGAGCCGGACAAGGCCGTTAGAAATGAGAACATCCCCAACACTGCAATAATTGAATAATTTTTTCCCCTACTTGTCGCGTTATCAGCCATAATACCCCTCCTCTAGCTTTCAGTATCATTTATAACACTATGCAGGAGAAATTTTGGCTCTGACGACTTTTTTGTTGAGGATGGGAGAGTTCGAAAAAATTGCAAAAAATGGTGCTATCCGTTATATTAGTTGTGGGTGTAAACAGAATATACTTTAGGGGGAATATTTATTTTTCTGAATAGTAATAGTATTATCAAAATTGTTGCTACCAGTGTAATAACACTAGGCGGATGGTTAGCGCTGTCTCAACAGCCATCGTTTGCTAAATCCAATGAAATCATCAATAATGTTTCGCTTTCTTCAATTGATCCAAATAACCGAAATGTTGTGTTGACCGGCGATCACAAAGTGTACAACAAAGCTGCAAGTCTCAAAGGGGCCAAACAGCTTACCTCAAGTTCTCAATTAAAAAAACTGGCTGGCTCCGTCCGCTCAAAGGATACCTTTAGAGTCTATCGAATGGCTGCTACCAGGAACCATCGGGTTTACTACAAGGTTGTTTCTTTTGAAGGAAAATATCGTGGTTGGATTTATGGGGGAAAAGCAAAGAGAGATTACGCGGGTGGCCTTGAACGCGTTAATACAACTTCAGAAGTGACTTTATCAGATCAGATTCGTCAAACTACGTATCATTTAAAGAGTTCCGGAACTTCCAGTGATGAAAACGTTTGGAATGACATTCCTTGGACTCAGTACAAAGCAAGTCTCAAGACTAAGGATTCCACACCATATGCCAAGGATGATTTGACCGTCATCTCGGCTAAAAAGATGACCCGCCAATACTATCAAACTTACTACTACATCGAAGATGCCCAGCACCCAGAATTTAACGGCTGGATTAACAGCAACTCCTTGGAGGGCCCAGCAACAACGGTCACCAAAACAGTCAGCGTCCCAGGCCCAACACAAACGGTGACCGTTCCTGGTGCAAGCACTACTGTAACCGTCCCAGCCAAGAATTCGTTGACGATCAACTACGTTACAAATCGTTATGATCCATCCGCGAAAACACCTGCAGTGACTGAAGGTAATGGACAGGATTGGCCAGAAGAACCTCAAATTTCAAAGTCCGTTCAAAAGGCTTACCAAGAAAAATTCAAATCTGCATTAGCAGAAATTCAGAACAAATCAGAAATAACTCAAGCAGACTTGGATGCATTGGGCAATGGAAAAGTATTTTGGCATGAGGACGATGCTTGGGGAGACTGGGACGTCAGTATTCGGGTCAGTTACGACAAGCTAAAGAATGTTGTAACAATTAATCTCGTTTGGGAAGATGTTCAGACCACATGGGATAAAGCCGTTAATTACTATTTGCATATCGGTGACAAGTTCACTCCATGGGACTTAATCCACGACTTCGTTTACGAAGGATATTTTGTCGATACCCAAAATTACGCCAAATTCTTTACTGTGACCGAAAACACCGTCGATACCAGCAAAGCTGGCAACTATGTGGTCAAATACTACATGAAGGATTATCCAAATAACATCATCACGGTTCCGGTCACTGTTCAAAGTAATTAATAAGTACTGTATCACCCTCACCTCACCACGACCACTGTGAATCAGTTATACTGATACTAACAGCAGTCATTCGGAGGTGAACCCATGCTCACAACGATTATGACCAGCATCCTCTCATTTATTGGAACCAACATCGACGATACCTTTGTCCTGGCAGTCTGGTTTTCACAAGTTGATGCTTCTTTGAGGCGCCGAGATATCGTTATCGGCCAATTCATTGGATTTGAAATTTTGGTGCTGGTCAGCGTGTTGGCGGCATATGGGCTCAGTTTTCTGCCAACAGAACAAGTCGGCTGGCTCGGAGTGGTCCCAATTGTTTTAGGGATCCGCAAATGGCTTCAGTATCGACATCAATTGATCGAAACTCATGAGACAGCTCACGTTAAAACCAAGCTCAACCAAGAGCTGAAAGTTGAACGGCACAAATCTGGGTTGCGAAAACTATTCAAGCCAGAGATATTAGCCGTTTCATTAATAACAATCTCCAACGGTGCCGGCAACCTAACCGTCTATATTCCCCTCTTCACGGAATATACAGTGGCCGAGTTGGGAATCACCGTTTTGGTCTTCTCGCTCATGACAGGCCTTTGGTGTTATATCGGCTATCAAATCGCCAACCTGCCGATCATCAAGGATAAGTTGGAGCGCTCAAAACAAATCCTCATTCCGATTATTTTCGTTGCGATTGGGGTTTATGTGCTCATAGAAAGTGGTGTCCTTGGGTAAAACGGATCCTAAGTGACTAATTAAAAATGGGCCTTCATCCGAATTTCAAAATTCAGGTGAAGGCCCATTTCTTATAAAATTTAATGATTTAGCTGATGTCAATCATCTGCGGGTACCATCAAACTTCGGTCCCAACTTTCGGTTCAGCTTGATAATTCAAAATCACGTCCATAAACTGCTCACCGTATTTTTCCAGCTTGCTCTCACCAACACCCTTAACATCCAGCATCTGTGAGTCAGTCGTCGGCATCACGGCACTCATTTCATGAAGCGTCTTATCAGAGAAGATGACAAATGGTGGTACACCCTGCTTCTCAGCCAATTCACGGCGGAGTTGTCTCAAGGATTCAAATAAATCATCATTTTCGGCAACACTTTTAGTGGCCTTAACCGAGATCTTTCGAGTGACCTTCGTCTCACCTTGGAGCACGGCGGCACCTTTGGCAGTCACCTTTAACACGGGGAATTGGCCACCGGACGCCATTAGGTAACCTCCAGCTGTCAGGTAATCGATTAATGAAACCACATTTTTCTGTGAGTCACCCTTCATAATGCCGTATGTGGAGAGCTGATTGAAATGAAAAGCTTTCACCTTTTGCACTTTGGAGCCAGTCAGTACTTGAGCCACCAAACTTTTGCCGAACCGTTCCTTCATCCGCAGAACACACGATAAAACCTTCTGGGTGTCCACGGTAATATCTTGGGATTCGCGGGTATCCAGACAGTTGCTGCAGCGACCACAGGGTTGGCCGTCCTTCTCACCAAAATAATTCAAAATAAACTGCTGCAGACATTGCTGAGTATTGGCATACTGAGTCATAATCTGAAGCTTTTTGTAGGCTTGATGCTTACTTTGCTCGTCACGTTCAGACTGATCAATGAAGAAGTGCTGAGTCTGAACGTCTTTTAATTTGAACAGTAAAATCGCTTCACTGGGCAATCCGTCTCGACCAGCCCGACCAGCTTCCTGGTAATATTCTTCCAAACTACCAGGAACCGAATCATGAATTACGAAACGAACGTTGCTTTTGTCAATCCCCATTCCAAAGGCATTGGTAGCGACCATCACCAAGGCGCGGTCATAAAGAAAATCGTCCTGATTTTTTCGGCGTTGCTCCTTGGTCATGCCGCCGTGATACATGGTCACCGAGAATTTGTGCTTGGACAAAAGCTTCGTGACCCGCTCAACTTCTTTTCTGGTGCTGGCATAGATGATGCCGGATTCAGCGGCGTTTAATTTCAAATAATCCAGCATATATTTGTCGCTGTCTTGGTTCTGAATCACTTTAAAAGCCAAATTATCCCGGGCAAAACCGGTCTTGACTTCTTCTTTTATATGCAGACGCTGCTTAATGTCGTCGGCAACTTGCGGTGTTGCAGTGGCTGTCAGCGCAACGATCGTCGGCTTAGTCGGCAAGTCATGAAGCCGTTCGGTCAATGCCAAATAACTTGGCCGAAAGTCGTGCCCCCATTGAGAAATACAGTGGGCTTCATCAACCGCTACCAGATCAATCGGCAGGCTGGCCAAACGGTTAAACGCCCCGGAATCCAAGCGTTCAGGAGAAACATACAGCAGCTTAACCTCACCGTCTCGGGCCTGCTGAAAGCGCTCGTCAATTTCGTCAAAATCCAGGCTACTGTTGATGAACGTGGCGGGAATGCCCGTTTCGTTCAGGGCGTCTACTTGGTCCTTCATCAAAGCAATCAGCGGCGAAACCACGAGGGTCAGGCCATCTTCTAACATTGCCGGAATCTGATAACACAGCGATTTCCCGCCGCCGGTCGGCATGATGGTCAACACGTTTTGATGGGCCAAAATATCGTCAATGACGGTCTGCTGTCCAGGACGAAAGCTGTCATAGCCAAATTTAGTTTTTAATAGTTTTTCGGGCGTCAACCTGTTCAGTCCTCTTTTCGAATTAGTCACATACTATAGTATACGAAAAAATCAGCCCCATGTCTTCAACCATCCCAGGATCAAAGTCGACAACCGGCGACAAAATCCATGAGAGAAGCGTTTGCTTATGCTATTCTAAAAAAGGAATACTAATAGAAGTGGGTGATGATTATGCAGCAAATTTCCACAAAAACTTTAAATATGAATGTCCAAAAAGATTTGAATTTTACCTGGTCAACGCAAGCAATCCTTTTCTGTGCCATCATCATTGCCTGTATCGGCCTCAACGTTGATTCCGCGCCCGTCGTCATCGGAGCGATGCTGATCTCGCCATTAATGGCGCCAATTGTCGGGATCGGCTACGGCTTGGGAAATAGTAATCCAAAGCTATTATCAAAAGCGGCAAGACTCTTTTTGATTCAGGTGACAATTGGGATCATCGGTGCAACCATTTACTTTTTCATTTCGCCATTAAATACCGCCAGCGCCCAACTACTTGCCCGAACCGAACCCACTCTCTGGGATGTATTAATTGCCTTTTTTGGTGGGTTTGCCGGCGTCATCAGTTCCGCGAAAAAAGATGGTGGCAACGTCGTCCCCGGGGTTGCCATTGCCACGGCCTTGATGCCGCCGCTATGTACGGTTGGGTATGGGATTAGTCATCTCAACGCTTCATTTATTTTGGGCGCGGGCTACTTATTTTTGATTAACGCCTTTTTCATCGCCTTGGCAACGGCAGCCGGGACCATCTTTTTTCGCGTCCGTAGCGGTGAACGGCTGAATGTATCATTGCGCCAACAAGTTCTGATCGTCATCATTTCGATTATCATTGTCATTCCCAGCTCAATCTCAGCTTATACGATCGTCCACAATTCATTTGTCGACACGCAATTATCACAATTTATCAACGAGAAGCTCAGCAATCAATACATTGCCAAACAAAATGTTGACGGCAAAAATATTCAAATCTCAGTCATCGGCCAACGCTTGTCTGCCAGCCAAGTCGAGCAACTGCAGCACTCACTGAAGCAGTATCATCTTGGTGACTATCAGTTATCGTTGACCCAGCTCACCAAAGGAAATTACATCACACCCAAAGAATTTCAAGATTATATGAAGCAATCAGACACCAATGACACGATTCAAACCAACACCAATTCAGACGACAATGCCTCATTGACCAATGTCCAAAATGACATCATCAAAAAATATCCCAAACAAATCAGCAATATCTTCGTTGGCCAAGTTCAAGACAAGGCCAATCACACGATTTCCCTGATTGCCATTCAGCTCTCGGATAATGGCAAAGGCAAAGCGGCTGAGATTGAGAAGACTGCCACAAAAACTGCTGATAATAACAATGTTAATGCCGTCGTTCGCATGATGACTTCTTCCCAACAGAGTGATTAAAGTCACAATGTATGATTCTTTGATTATCAACTTGGCTTGTGCATAAAATAATAAGTTATCTTCCTTGTACGCGCATAAAATTCGTAGTATTCTTCGCGTATGGAAGGGCTTACACGAATTGATTAGAGACGGTCGAGTTATTTTCGAAAGGAGTTTTTGTTATGTCACGACAAATTACTGGTGCGGTGATCGAAGAGTTAAATGCACCGTTCAAGTTGGAAACACTTGAAGTCGACGATCAGCCAAAAGCACATGAAGTATTGGTGCATATTGTTGCAAGTGGGATTTGTCACTCTGATGAAGCGGTTCGTAATGGGTCTGCCGGCGACTACGCATACCCTGGGGTTGTGGGTCATGAAGGTGCCGGAATTGTCGAAAAAGTTGGTTCGTCAGTTACCACCGTTAAAGAAGGCGACCACGTCATTCTCTCATACGATTACGATGGGACTTGTCGTCACTGCTTAACCGGTCACCCATCTTCATGTATTAACTGGGGGAAGCTGAATTTTGCGGGCGTTCGTCCCGATGGATCAGTCGCCTTTACCCGTGAAGATGGTTCACCAATTCATAATTTCTTTAACCAATCCTCATTTACCACCGAGACATTGGTTCAGGAACGAAACATTACGGTGATCGACAAAGATATTGACTTACGTAAAGTCGGCCCTCTCGGCTGCGGCTTTGTAACCGGATCCGGGACAGTATTTAACGGCTTAAACCCTAAAGAAGGCACAACAATTGCGATTGTCGGAACCGGTGCTGTGGGTTCAGCTGCTTTGATGGCTGCCAAGATTAAGGGCTGCTCAAAGATCATCTGTGTCGATATCCACGATTCACGTTTGGAAATGGCTAAAGAACTTGGCGCTACCGATACAATCAACAGTCTGAACGAAGACTGGGTTGATAAAGTGCATGAAATCACCAATGGTGAAGGTGTTGACTTTGCAATTGATACCACTGGAATTTCAGCTATTATGCACCAAGCCATCACCGCTTTGGCATCCGGCGGTCATCTGGCTCCAATCGCCGTTACTGCCAAGACATTGGAATTCATGCCATGGAATGAAATCACTGCGCTGCAAAAACACGTTGATGGTGTTTTGATGGGCGATGCCATTCCACAAATCGGGATCCAGACTTTAATTGACTTCTGGCAGGCAGGCGAATTCCCATTTGATAAGCTGGAAAAATTCTACACCTTTGATCAGGTCAATGAAGCTAACAAAGCTTCAAATGACGGCTCGGTTATCAAACCAGTCATGGTGATTGATCAGGACTACGTACCGGGTGAATAAATTGATTTGTATTATTAACGACATTTTGACATCCAAATGAGAAAGGCGGTTCTCAACAGCTAACTTGCTGTGGGAATCGCCTTTATTGATTCGTTTGGTTGAATTTTTGAGCTTATGATAGATAAATTTGCAAATTCCAACTAATCCATTTAGTAGGCTGACAACAATTAGTGTCGCTTTAGCCTACCAACCGTCACCACCAGTCTGAGGTAGTCCTGGTAACTGGCGGGCAACTGTCTCCAAAAGGATTCGAAGTTGCTGGTCCATAGCCTTATTCAGTAACCGTTTCTTTAGCAAATCCCTTGATCTCAGCCTGCTGATGCTGATTAATATTGCCCATCTTCGGCATCAAGCCGTGAAGGTACAAATGATCCTTGGCAACTTTAATGTGCTTTTGATCCAAAATCTTGGTCAATTGCTTGCCCACCGTGAATAGACTGCCGGATGTGCCAAACAAAAAGACTTCTTTGACTTGCTTGGGATCCAGATTGCGGGCAAATTGTTTCAAGCGTTCATCGACGTTCAGGTTATAAATTCCCCCACCTAAATACAGTCGGTCAACCGTTCCGGTCAGCGGTGTATCAATCGATTTCGCCTCGATCTTCAATTGATTGCCTAACATGTTCGCAAGTTTTTCAGTATTCCCCGTTCGTGAATAATATCTAATTGCATCCATATTGTGCATCTCCTTACATTTTCGATTATAGTTCTGTATCCGCTTTCTTTCAAATAAGAATCGCGTTCTATCCGCATTTATTATCTAAAATGAAATAATTATAAAGTTCAATTTAAAGCGTTTACATTTGATTAAGGACGCACTATACTCGAGTAAGTGAGGAAAAAATATGAATCAAAATTTTTTAAGGGGGTTATTTATTTATGGTTGAAACAATTAGTGGTTCAGATGCTGTTCTTAAGGTGCTCGAACAATGGGGTGTTAAGAACATCTACGGCCTGCCAGGTGGCTCATTTGACTCGACCATGAATGCGATTCACAACCAAAAGAAACAGATTAACTATGTTCAGGTTCGTCACGAGGAAGCCGGCGCAATCGCTGCTGCCGCAACGGCCAAGTTGACCGGCAAAGTCGGCGTTTGTTTCGGATCAGCCGGCCCAGGCGCTGTTCACCTGCTCAATGGCCTGTATGACGCTAAAAGCGACGGCGTTCCCGTTGTTGCTTTAGTTGCGCAAGTCCCAACCGGCAGCATGAACATGGACTTCTTCCAGGCAATGGATGAAGAGCCGATTTTTGATGATGTTGCTGTTTGGAACCGCACTGCTATGACGGCAGATGCATTGCCGCGAATGACTGACGAAGCCATCCGTCAAGCCTACATGAAACACGGTGTTGCAGTCTTAACGATTCCAAAGGATCTTGGCTGGGCTCAAATTAACGACACGTATCAGCCAAACGTCAAGTCGCATCAAACACCTGTCTATCCAAGTCCTCGTCCAGAAGACGTTGAAGAAGCCGTTAAATTAATCAAAGAAGCTAAATCACCAATGATTTACTTCGGGATTGGTGCCAAGGATGCTGCCGACGAATTGAAGGAAGCTTCAGAGAAATTCAAGATGCCATTGGTTTCATCATTCTTAGCCAAAGGAATTCTCCCAGACGACTATCCAGCCTATCTTGGATCAACCGGCCGGGTTGCACCAAAGCCAGGTTCAGAAGCCGGTTTCAGCACCGACCTAATTCTGTGGGTCGGCAACAACGTGCCATTCAGCATCTTCTTGTTCAACAAACACGCTAAAGTCATTCAAATTGATATTCAAAGCGAAAAACTCGGTGAGCGTCGGCACAACGATGTTTCAATGTTGGCTGATTCAAAGGTTGCTTTGGATGCCATTCTCGAAGCCGGCGAAACTCGTCAGCCTTCAGCATTCTATCAGGCTTGCCTTGCCAACAAAGAAAACTGGAACAGCTGGTTGGACAGCTTCAAAGATTCGGATCAAATGCCGGTCCGTCCAGAACCAATCTTCGATGTCTTGAATCGAACTGCCTCCAACAAAGCAGTCTTCGCCGTTGATGTCGGCAACGTTGACATCAACTTCGACCGACTGATCAACATGCATGACGACCAGAAATGGGCAACCTCAGGCATTTACGCAACCATGGGCTTTGCCCTGCCAGCATCAATCGCTGCCAAGCTTGAGTATCCAGACCGCGACGTATACAGTCTCAGCGGTGATGGCGGCTTTGCAATGCTAATGGAAGAAGTCATGACTCAAGTCAAATATGGCCTGCACATCGTCAACATCATCTTCACCAACGAAACGCTTGGCTTTATCGAAGCGGAGCAGACTGACGATACTCATCAGCCATTATCCGGTGTTGATTTGCCTGACACCAACTGGGCTGAAGTCACCAAGGGAATGGGCGCCGTCAGTTACACCGTTCACACCAAGGAAGATATGCAAAAAGCCCTCAAAGATGCTGAAAACACTGATAAACCAGTGGTCATTGACGTTAAATTAACCCACGAGATGCCATTGACGACTCAGCACATGTTCCTGGACACTTCATGGCAGGATAAGGACAAAGTTGCCGAATACGTCAAGAAGTATCAGGCACAAGATTTGAAACCATTGAGCTACTTCTTGAAAGAAGCCGAGAACCATCAGCTTCAAACCAACTGATAATCGTTGTGAAAGAAGATCAAAGGCCGGAAACAAGCGCTTTTGTTTCCGGCCTTTGCAGTACATAGAAAAGTAGGTAGTAAGGAGTGCCAGCGATGAAAGTCGTTTACTTGAATCAACATTCTCAATCAAATATGGCGAGTTCCCCCACCCCAATTGTCTTGGCACTGGGCTTCTTTGACGGCGTTCACAAAGGTCACCAGAAAGTCATCGCAACTGCCCGAAAGATTGCCAGCCAAAAGGGTTATCAACTAGCGGTCATGACCTTCAATCGACATGCCTCCAGAGTGTTTAATCATAGTCAAAGCGCCAGTTTTCGGTATCTAACCACCCTGAAACAGAAAATTGAATTGGTGCGGGCAACTCACGCAGATATTCTGTATGTCATCGACTTTACCAAACAGTTTGCCGCCTTACCACCAAAGCACTTTGTAGACCAGTACGTGATTGGGTTAAATGCCAAAGTCGTTGTGGCCGGTTTCGACTACACATTTGGCCGGGGTGGAACAACAACCATCGATTCACTGGCCAAAATCAGTGGCGGTAAGGTCAAAACGGTCACGGTCAACGAATTGGCCAGTGACCAACTAAAAATCAGTTCGACGCGAATTCGCCATTTGGTCCGCGACGGCAATATTCAAGAGGCGACACGCTTACTGGGTCATCCCTACGAAACCACTGGGAAATTGATTCATGCCCAAACCAATGGGTTGTCGATCGTTAATCCATCCAGCCGTTTGCAGCAGCTGCCGGAAAGCGGGCGGTATTTGTGTGAGGTTCGGGTGGCGGACCACCTCACTAAAATGCCGATCAAGGTGGTTCATGCCCGAGACAACAGCCACGGTATTATTTACATTGACCGTCGGAAATTTAATCATTTACCACATGTGAATTCACTGCCGGTGAAGATTCAGTGGTTAAAGTGAATGATCCCCACCCAAATAATCGTTAATGCCAGCCGTCAAAGCAGTCAATAACTTTGGCGGTTTTCCATTCCAAAAGATGTTGGGAGTCCATGAATCCGATGGCACGAATTCCACGAAAAAATTTTGAATTTTTCAATGCACCATTAGATATAAGAGTTATAATCTAATTGTTAACTATTTCGTAATTTGGGGGGATTTGAAATGAGTCAATTGGATTCATCAAGTCATTATTTACGCAATTTTTTGTTATTACTCTTTGGGATGTTATCATTCCTGGTTGTCGGTAACGAATTTGTTTCTGCAAATAATACCGGTGCCGTAGCCGATAATAGTTCTCCTACCGGAACCAAAGTCACAATTACCAAAGACAACTATACCCAATTTTTCAAAAACACTGGTTTGACCAGTTATGATCCATCTACTGGAAAAGTCACTTTTCCACTATCAACAGTCCAAGGAAATCCTGCTTCAGGATCGGTAACCATTGCAGGTAAATCATATCCCGCTTCTCTGGGATCTGACGGCAGTTACTATGCCGACGTCAATGGCCAAAAAAGTTTTATTTACTACAACGGTGGTGGATATCCATTCAATTGGGCACGTGTCAGCGGCCAGTCGTATATGGCAAGCAACATCGACCTTCACCGAAGTTTTGAATTCAAAGGAATGTACAATCTAACACCCGGCCCAAGGAGTATGTATGGCAATATGGGTGACGGCGTATCTTTCATGTTCAAAACGGGTGATCCTTCTCTGCTTGGCATTGGTGGAGCAGGATTTGGTGTTGGTGGTCTCCAAGGTGCCTTTGGCTTCGTAATCGATGGATCTCCATACGGTGATCCGGCAGCGTCCACAGGCCATACGCCAACCATCCAAATGTTCGAAACGACCGGTGACAATTCCCAAATCAATACCGGCCAATATGACGGCCCCTACGATGTTGACTTTCTCGGGACGCCAGATACAAGCGTCTCTTCGGATGAATACATGGGAGCTGACAAAGAGTTACCAATTGACATTACTTGGGATGCTCAAACTAAGACATTACACTATAAACTGTTTAAAAATGGTTCCAACTCCGACGTTCTCTCAGAAGGAAGTCAGGACTTTTCGTCATATCTTCAAAAATATGGTTACTACGCAAGCTTTGCTGTTTCCTCATCAAATGGGGGTATTCAATCTTCGGTTCAATTAACCATCAACTCAATTGAATACTCAGTAATCGGCATTGTCAACGTTGACTATCTTCTCAACAATCAGAACAGTGACAAGATTATTCCAACCCAACAGGAGAGAGGATCTCTAACAGATAAAGCGATCATCAAAGCTTACCCTTTAGGTGTCAGCAGTGATACCTATCGTTTAGTAAAGGTTAAGGCTCCTGAGGGATATAAACTCAGTGGGGATTTGTTAACTCTGCCATTTGGGAATGGCCAAGCACTTTTCCCATTTTCCGATGTCTTACAAAACTTGAAGCTGTACTATGACAAAAACAGTAACCCTCAAGAAAAAATGTCTGCCACGATCAAGCATGTCGATCAAAATAACAAACCAATCGGTACTGATCAACATATTACTGGTGTGTTTGGGCAAGCAGTCAATATTCCACAAGAATCTATTTCCGGTTACACACCGGATAAAACCAATCCAAAGCAATTTAAATTCGGGACATTGGACGAAAATGGTGATGTGGCAAAAGTTATTACGTTAAAATACACCAAAAATCAATCCCCTGTTCCGCCTACACCAAATCCAAAACCCAACCCAAACCCGATCCCAGAACCAAGTCCGGTTCCAACTCCGAGCCCAGTTCCGACACCTCAGCCCAATCCACAACCAACCCTGCCAAATTACGCGGCGACCAAGGGTGAAGCAGTTTATGCATTGCAGAAAATCTACATGTACAAGGATGCAAACTTTCATAAAAGCCTTCGTGAAGTCAAATATATTCAAAAACCCAGGGTTTACCGTCCCATGTTTGTAGTTACAGGGTATAGTCGTTCCGACGCTGGTGCCTTAAGATATAAGGTTCGCGATGTTAACCATTTAAGCAAGACCCATGGTAAGCGTGGCTTCATTACGGCAAATTGGCACTTTGTGCGTCCCGTGTATTACGAGAGCAAACATCGTACACTGACTGTCATCAACCCACAAGGTATTAACGCTTACAAACGGTCAAATCTGACCGGAATGATTAAGCATTACAAACAAGGAACGATTCTACATCTAACCAAACTGGTTCATCACAATTTAACCACGCGTTATATTCTAAGTAATGGAAATTACATTACAGGTAACAGAAAGCTTGTCAATGCTGGTAAGCATAAGCAAGTTCAGCTTGTAATCGTCAAAAAGCCAATTAATCGTTATAATACAGTGAACTTGCGTGGCGAAAATCGACGCATTAAGGTCGGTACCAAGCTAAGAGTCAAAAATTATGATTACTCGCATGCACACAATATGACGATCTCTGGAGCTTTGAGATATCACATTGCCGGCGGTTATATCACCGGAAGTAGCAGATACGTAAAAATCGTCAAATAAAATGGTAAAAGGAGTCGCTCGAAAAATCGGGCGACTCCTTTTGATTGTCTAATTGTCGAACACTTTTTGATGACTGTTAAAACGCTATTTGTCGCGATCAAAGAAGTCTGATATTCTAATGAAATTTTCAGGATTCACGAAAGATTACCAAGTGTTCTCATCACTTCAGATTGCATCCCTAAAATAAATCATCTATGATTCAAACTATATCTGTGACCCTCACTTAACAAATCCACTAACTCAAGGAGAAATTATGCAACCAACTCAACTAGCCGTCAACTTAATCAAACAAATGCCGGAACTGCCCACCGGCTGCGAAATTACCGCAGTCACGATGATGCTCCAATATGCTGGCCAACCCGTCGACAAAGTGACCCTGGCTCACGAAATGCCCTACGATGACAGCGATTGGAATAAGGGCTTCGTCGGTGACCCATTTACCGAGAACGGTGACAGCATTTATCCACCGGCATTAGTCGGTCTGGTCACCAAATACGCCGGTCATGCGGTGGATCTCAGCGGCAAATCAATCACCCAATTAAAACAATTTCTGGCCGAAAAGCAACATCCAATCGTTGTCTGGGTCGGCCAATTCGATGGCTTTGCCACTCATGCGCTGGTGATGACCGGCTTTGACGACCAACAGATTTACTACAATGACTGCTGGACTGGTGAGCGGACTTTCATGTCGACAGAAGGTTTTGAGCAAATCCGCTTAAAGAAAATGAAGCTGGCAATTAGTTATTAGAAGTCTTCGCAAGCCTTCCCTGAACGAACACCTGCTTCACGTCCGCCTTTGAAGCGTGGTACATGATTTTTTCAAATATTTGATCCAGGCTTTCATCTTCGAAAGACTTCAACGGTGACTTGACCACTTGCAAGTCAGCCAAATAACGGGCCTTAATTTGCCCGGTTTTGAGGTGCAAACTCTTGGCCCCACCGACAGTTGCCAAGTAGAACCCATTTTTAGCAGAAACCGGTGGGTAATTGGTTCCCCGCTGTGCCGGTGCCAGTTCAGAATTCACTCCATCATTTAACATCCGCGAAGACATCACTGCTTGGCGGATATTTTGATAGATGCTTGGCGAGTAACCACCGGAAATGTCGGTTCCTAAGCCAATTTTAACCTGTTGTTGCAGGAGCTTGCTGACGGGCAGCACAGCGTTACCAAAATACACGTTGGAGATTGGACAGTGGGCGACCGCCACGCCACGGGCTTTGAAGGTATCCAAGTCGGCTTGAGTGAGCAGCGTGCCATGAGCCATCACCGATTTGTCAGTCAATAGACCATACTCGTCCAAGACTTCGGCATCCCGTTTATGGTAGTGTTCCAGTGCATAACCGTTCTCCCAATCACTCTCGCTGCAGTGGGACTGGACCGGCAAATCATATTTCTTCGCCAATTCCCCCAAGCCTTTCAATGATTCAGGCGTGCAACTGGGGACAAACCTTGGCGTAATGACCGCCGTTTGCTTGATGGGGGAAGTCTGGTTGAGGCGGTCAATTTGTTGAATAAAACGTTCTGTGTCATCGACTGCACTTTGAGCAGAGGCATCCCGATAGTTCTCAGGCGTCTAGTCAGGATTATCCATCGCCACCTTGCCAATAAAGCCCCGCTGGTTGTGATTGACGCAAGCTTTCGCCAATTCCAGGTTGGCGGGGTTATCTACACTGCCAAAATAAAGAACGGTTGTCGTCCCATTTGCGAGCAATTCACCGACCAGATCGTCATAAACCCGCTTGGCGAACCCGACGTCCTTGTACTTGGCCTCCATCGGAAATGTATATGTATCAAGCCATTCATTCAGCGGCCGATCCAGTGCCACCCCGGCGTTAGGCCACTGGGGTGCGTGGACGTGGAGGTCGATGAAGCCGGGCAATAGGTATTCATTTGACTTCAACGTGAGCAACCGATCATTTTGCTCGGCGTCGCGCTTGACCGCTGAAAAATCGTCATCTGATTCATTGATCACGCGCTCTATATAACCGGAATCGTCAATGCAGACCAACTGGCGCTGCTGGCAGTCGACCTCATCAGGTGTTGCAGCAGTCATGGTCGGGCCTTCGATTACTTTTGTGATTGTGATAATAGCCACCTCAGTTTTCATTATTTTTAAAACTAACTATTCAAATTCCCTATACAAAGTGATTATATACTGCCAAATGTCCCGACTCAATGCATGCCATTTCACCAATACGAAATGGCATGGACTTTTCGACAAGAAATGCCGGATAAATTTGTAGGAAGTGCCAAACATTTCCACCCCTCACGATTTATACTGCGGACAAAGTGGTGTTCAGCAGTCAAGTTAATCGTTATTGAGGGGGTTAAAATGATGACTCAAAGAGGTTTATTCAGCAATTATTCATTAGTTCGGCGGTTTTATTAGGGCTATTGGTGGGCACAACCGGCTCGGTGAAGGCCGCAAGCACCCCCCACCATCTCAGAGCTCACCAGTTTCATCTGGCATCGTGCAGCCTTTAGCGGCCGTACCCCATCAGACCGGCGAAATTGGGACAGTGACGTACCAAATTAGTGATGGCATTCTAGGTCTGAGTGGTGGGCCATCTCAAGCCACCCCGAAGAGACCTATCCATGGAATTTTAATGAAACGATCACCAAAGTTGAGATCAATGGACCAATTATTCTGGAGGGAAATGCGGCCAGCAGTTTCTTTATGGCATTACCAAATGTGACGGCAATCGAGGGCATCGAAAAATTGGATACCACCCAAGCGACTGATATGAGCCACATGTTCGCTGATGATACCAACTTACTCGAGCTCGATTTATCGACGTTCAATACAGATAATGTTACCGACATGAATAGCATGTTCTCTGGTGACGCATCATTGGAACATTTGAATGTTTACACTGAAAATGTCACTGGAATGGAAGCGATGTTCGCAAGAGACACCCACCTAACAACTCTGGACGTTTCTCATTTTAAAACAACCAGCACTTACGATATGGCCAGTATGTTTCAAGACGATGTACGGCTACAGGAATTATCTGTCAACAACTTTAATACTGAAAAAGTAGATGATATGTCTGCTATGTTTTCCGGAGACCTTGCTTTAACAAATCTGGATCTCTCACATTTCAACACGGAAAATGTTGTTAGATTTGCTTATATGTTTGCGGGAGACCAATCTTTAACCACTGTGAATGTTTCCAAGTTTGATACATCTAAAGCAGAATTAATGACGGGCATGTTTTCCGGCGAAACTTCTTTAACCAGCTTAGATTTATCCAACTTTGATACTCACCAGACGTTGATTCACGGAGCATGGGGGCTGTCAAATATGCTGGCATCCCTGACCAGCTTGACCAATCTCAAACTAGGTCCAAACGTGGTGTTTGGCCCTGCTGAGAGTATCGGCGATCCACACTTAATTGCCCCGGCTGGCGCAGACAACTGGCAGGCAGTCAGTAGTGGTACCCCAGAAGATCCTGAAGGCCCAGTATACTCACCTGATGGCATCCGCGGGTTATATGAACCTACCAATCCTGAACACCCAACTGAAGTGGAAACTTTCGTACCGGAAAAGCCGTTTGTTGATCAATCGGCCATCTCGGTTCAACCAACATACAGTATGACAACTGGAACCAAGTTTGATGCCAGCAAGGTCTTCAACTCAATTACCACACCAGAAGGCAATGTCGGCTACATTACCGCCAATGCCAAATTTGTCACTAATCTCTACTATTAATCATTGCCTAAGAATAAAGAGATTACGGTCATTGCTGCAAGAGGCGTTCAAGCCTACAAGAATAAGAATTTGACCCGAAAGACAAAGGCTTACAAGCAAGGCACCCATCTTCGAGTTAAAGCGATCGTTAAGCATAATCTCACGACACGCTACCAGTTGAGTAACGGTTACTTTGTATCCGCCAATAAGAAGTTAGTCATTCAGGGAAAAGCTTAACTGAAAGCAGTTCATATTTTTAGCCACCAGTATCGTGCTGGTGGCTTTTTTAGGATGCTGGTGAGAATCCCCGGCACAAGAAAAAACTATTGTGGACTTTCTCACAACAATGCCCCTGCAATCTTTGTACAAACCAACAAACAAATCTCCCCATCTTCTCTCTATACTGAAGGCGAATTGAACCTGGTTCAGGTTTTGACAGTTTGTAAACGTCGAGGGGGCGTTTTCTATGAAACAAAGAAAAATTGTGATCAAAGTTGTTGTCGCTATGGCCGCGGCCATGGGGTTGCTGTTAGGGACGGCTGCCAGCACGAATGTTTTGACTGAAGCAGCCGAAACAAATACCGCTGTTCAAGATGAGACCGCCAGTGGGCATTTTGGTGGCCCAGATGGTCCAGACTGGACCCGTGACGGCAATAATTTCAATTTAACGGGTGGTGTCCTGACGGAGAGAATCGACAATCAATTGACTTCAAATATAAGAACGGCAACCGTGATTAACATTACGGGTAAGCTTTATCTTGAGGGCGAGGCCTCGCGTGAGTTGTTTTCCTCCCTCAATAATGTGACCACGATTAATAGCATGGAGAATGTGGATACGGCAAAAGCAACGAATATGGAGTTGATGTTTGCGGAAGATCAAGCACTCACCTCCATCGATGTGTCGTCCTTTGACACTAGGAAAGTTACCGATATGGCAGCGATGTTTGCTAATGACAGTTCAATGAAAAGCATCAATGTTGCCAACTTTAATACTGATAATGTGACGATTATGCCCAACATGTTCGCCGATATGCACGAGGTTGAAAGCATCAACGGTACCAATTTCAATACCCAAAAGGTCACAGAAATGACGGCAATGTTTTGGAATGATCCTAACTTAAAGACGGTTGATGTGTCGTCTTTTCAAACACCAAACGTCACCAGTTTCAGGGCAATGTTTGCGGATGATTCAAGTTTAACCAGCCTCGATTTGTCAGGGTTTGACACCCAAAAGCTCTTAGGATATTCTAACGGAACCCTCGGACTCATGCTCCGGGGAACATCCAGCCTCACCCAATTGACACTAGGACCAAATATTCAATTTGATAAAAATAAGACCATTAACGGCGCGTCTGCAGGGCTCCCAACACTCGGCGCCCCTGCCGGCTCTGAACGATGGCAGGCGGTCGCTGCCGATAAAGGCGGTACCGTCGACAATCCCAAAGGAGCGACTGCCTTCCTCCCCGATGAATTGACTTCCCTGTATGATCAGTCGAATGCCAATCATCCAACCAAGGTCGAGACTTGGGTTCCCTATTTCAAAGACACGTTGGATGTTAAATCGCCAATCAACCTGACAGTCGGCCAATCATTTGATCCCAAAGCGGGGTTTGTCTCCGCAGCGGATGGCAATGGTGAACCGGTCACTTATGACCAAGCCGTCGCCGAAGGAAAGCCTGGCGGGTTGGCAGTTGACACCAGCGGACTCGACACCTCCAAGCCGGGAACCTATAACGTCACCTACAGCTACCATATGCGAAAGGCCGTTGTGAAGGTTATCGTGTCGGCAGCCCCTGGGGTGACCCCAAATCCGACCCCGACACCAAACACCAATGGCAATAATTCCGGTAGCAGCAATCCTGCCTGGAACCCGACTAATCCAAAGAATCCAAACGGCACCGGTCTGCCCAACTATGCAGATGTTCGGAACGATGCGGTCTACGCAACCAAGAAAATTTACCTCTACCAAAATCCAACTTTTAAAAAGTCACAGCGAATAGCCGCTTATCCCAAAACTAAGCGAATCAACCGACCAATGTTTGTCGTCATTGATTTTGCCAAATCAAATGGCGGTGCCCTCCGAATCAAAGTTCGTGACGTCAACCACGGCAAAAAGACTGCTGGCAAGGTTGGGTACATCACCGCTAATCCAAAGTATGTAACCAACGTCTACTACCAGACCATGCCAAAATCCAATCAGGTCAAGGTGATCGCCACCAAGGGTGTTTACGCCTACCAGAATGCTAATTTGTCCGGCAAGGCCAAGCACTACAGGAAAGGGGCTCGTCTGACCGTTAAGAAATTGGTTAAACACAATCTGACGACCCGTTATCAATTAAGCAATGGGCATTTTATCACCGGCAATAAGAAGCTGGTCATTCATAGCCGTTAAGGGCATCAATTGTTTCAGAAAGTCTGCGCACTCTCACCATCAACTGTTACAATCAAAGTAATGGGCGTGATCGTTGTGTGCGCATCCGACAATTTGGCTTCACCCTTCCCGCCCAGAAAATCACTCAAGGAGGAATTTCTATGGCGGTATTTTCAGAAGAACAACGGCTGCAAATTTTCAAAGATCTCATCGCGATTCAATCGGTGAACACTGATGAAGAAAAGGTCAGCGTTTATTTAAAAAATCTTTTTGAGAAACATGGCATTTCGGCCACAATTATCCCAGTCGATGAGAATCGAACTGATCTAAAAGCAGAAATTGGGACAGGCAATCCAGTCCTCGGAGTCTCCGGGCACATGGATGTCGTTTCACCGGGAGATACCTCGAAGTGGACCAGTGACCCATTTACATTAACCGAGCGCGACGGCAAGCTATACGGTCGTGGTGCGGCAGATATGAAATCCGGGTTGGCTGCAATGGTCATTGCCATGATTGAGATTCATGATCAGGGCTTGCTGAAAAAGGGTCGGATTCGGCTCATGGCAACCATGGGCGAAGAAGTTGGCGAATTAGGTTCACGAACCTTCGCTGACGATGGCTCAATGGACGACGTTGATGCACTGATCATCGGTGAACCATCCGGCTACCGAATCGCCTATGCCCACAAAGGGTCAATGGATATTCGCCTAACTTCAACTGGTAAAGCTGCCCATAGTTCAATGCCGGAGCATGGCTACAATGCGCTGGATCCACTGATTGATCTCCTGCACGACGCCAATCATCAATTTAGAGCAACCGATAAAAAGAGCGCAATGTTGGGGAATCTGGCATTTGACACGACTATCTTCAAGGGCGGGGATCAAGTCAACTCAATTCCAGCCAAAGCTGTTGCCGATATCAACGTTCGCACCATCCCAGAGTTCGACAATGACGTTGTCGACAAACAGCTGGATCAACTCGTTAAACAGCAAAATGCCAACGGCGCCAAAATCGTCAAGGAAACTTACATGTCTCAGCCATCAGTTGAAACGACCGGCGACAAAAAGTTGATCGGCTTGGCACAGGAAATCGGCAAACAATATGCCGAAAAAGACATCCCAAGTGGTGCCATCCCAGCTGTCACCGACGCATCGAACATGCTGCGGGATAAGCCGAAGGAATTCCCATTTATCATCTTTGGTCCAGGAAGTAACAGTGTCCACCAAGTTGATGAGTTTGTCGACAAACAGATGTACCTTAACTTTGTGGAGATTTATCAGAAGTTGTTTACGCAGTATTTGAACTAAAGACGAATCCAATCAAATAGCAGCCGTCAAACCACTTGCTTGTGATTTGACGACTGCTATTTTGTTCTGATAGATACTACCAAGCCAACTCATAATAAGTGAAAAATGCCATACCGACCCCCACCCACACGAGCACCATAATCACAATCATGAGACTCTTAACGGCCGTATTAAAAATTGTATAATCAGCGAACCGCTGGTCAATCCACTTGGGTGCAGAAATCAGTCCCAGCACGATTAACGTAACAGGTAAGATAAAAATCGTGATTTTGCTGCCTGGACTGTCTGCGACGCCAAAGCCAAAATGAGTCGGAACGATTTGAGGTAATCGTGGATAAAAGACGATGGCCGCCATTGCGGTAATTATGGTCACACACCAGTGGACGGCAAGGATTTTAGAGTAAACTTTGGAAATCAGAATTGAGAAATTCATGTGGGTCGCTTCCTTAGTGGCTATGTACTTTTTGTTAATGCTGTGGTAATCATATCACGGTTAACTGGTAACACAATCCTTATTTTGAATGAATTGCAAATGAACGGAAGTCAGAAGATAGCCAATTAATGACAATACTTTTGGGAGAATACTTCTGTGCTATAATAACTGACAAATCGTTATGAATCCTGCAATACAAGAAGGGCTATCTATGGAAATTGGTACTATTTTAAAACAAACTAGAAAACGACAGGGTTTATCACAAAAAGAATTATCTGATGGAATCTGTGCGCAATCAATGCTCTCGGCCGTCGAAAACAATCAATACACCCCAAATGCGCAATTGCTGATCAAATTATGTCAACGACTTTCTGTATCCCTTGACCAATTCAGTTTGGCTGATAATTTCGATATTAGCCCACGTAACACTTTCAACCAGACAGTTGAGAAGCTTTGTAATAATCACAATTATTTAAAACTTAAATCTTTCTTGTCAGAAAACTCAACACTTGAACAAATTGAAACACCCCAGCAAACCCAGGCATATTACTACTATTTGGGAGTATCCCAGTTTCATACTGATAAAAAACTGGATGACGCTCAAAACAATTTAGAAATGTCGGTTAACATTGCTGAAGAAAAGAATAGTTTATCAGTTCTAACACGCTTAGGACTGATCACCTTAGCAATTTTGAAGAGTAAAAATCACCTCCAAAGTAGTGCCACAAAGCTTATTCAACGTGCAATGCAAAACATCGGCAACATCAAGTATGAAGAAAATATCAATGTTATTTTTTATCTGGCAGCATTCATTGACTATCAATCAGGTAACAATGCCATGGCGGTCAAACAAGTCGAAAGTGCAATCACTTTCATCACAAATCATAATTCACACTACATGCTCGCTAACTGTTACTATTTGATTGCACAGATTGCTAAGAATTCAGGAGACAAAGACCAAATGCTCGAATCCCTGCAACGGCAAAAGTTTCTAACTGAACTATTTCATGAAAAAGTTTATGATAAATTCTAAATATCAGTATTCTGATTTTTCAACAAGTCTAATATTTAGTAAATTAAGACCATTCAATTAAGGAGGTCTTTGTTTATGGAAACTAAATTGTTTTCGAATGTTGTAATGGTAAATGCAGATATGGAAGATGTAAAGGGTATTTTGTCTAATCCTCAACAACTGCTTCAGTGGGTACCGGACATTTCCACTGTAGATCAATCTGAGAACGGTTTTCTCATCAAACGATCCGGAGCGGCATTAAATCAGTCTGAACGCATTCGGATCGAGACTAATGGGTCAAAGATTACTTACATCAGTACTCAGGGACGACTTGAATACAAACTGATTTTTTCGGTACATGCACAAAATCACCAAGCTGTCGTTCAAGAGGATCTATACATTCTCAAAGATGCGACCAATCAGCTACCCGTTAAGTTATTAGCCCCAATTGCCAAGCATGCTTTTTATTCTAACCTAATTCGCTTGGGATCCTTTGCAGAGCTAATAGCGGCAAATAACCAATAGATATTTTTTGGATATTGAGGATGCCCAAATTAAGTCAGTTGAATTGCAACTGACTTTTTTGTGCATCCTCAATATCCAAACGCCTAACAACTAGCACAAAGTCCCCGTTGATGATACGATAAAACCAAAATTATCTCTATCAAACAAGCATAATTATTGCATCAGTCAATCAGGGGAGGAATTATTATGCAGTCTGTGGATGACCAGTTAAAACAGTTATCACCAGAGGAACTCATTAAATTAACATCTGGCGCCAATTTTTGGGAATCGGTGGCACTGCCAGACCACCAGATTCCCAGCTTTCGAATGAGTGATGGTCCCAATGGCCTTCGCTACCAGGCGGGTGAAGGCGATGCGCTGGGGATAAATGACAGCGCTATCAGCACCTGTTTTCCAACAGCCAGCGCAGTTGCCTGCACTTGGGATCCGGATTTGGTCGCTCAAATGGGCCACGCCATCGGCTTGGAAGCCCGCAGCTTAAAGGTGGATATGGTGTTGGGACCGGGGATCAACATCAAGCGAAATCCGCTTTGCGGCCGGAACTTTGAATATTTCAGCGAAGATCCTTATTTAGCCGGCATGATCGGCGCCGGTTGGATTAAAGGCCTGCAGTCTGAAGGTGCCGCGGCCTGCTTGAAACACTTTGCCGGCAACAATCAAGAAACCGATCGGCTGTTATCAAATTCCATGATTGATCCAACTGCCCTGCACGAATTGTATCTGGAAGCCTTCCGAATTGCCGTTGAATCTGCGCAGCCCGAAGGCGTGATGTGTTCATACAATCAGGTCAACGGCACTTATTCCAGCGACAACGCCTATTTGCTGAGCAAAGTTTTGCGTCAGCAATGGGGATTCAAAGGCGCCGTCGTAACTGATTGGGGCGCGCTCAATGACAAAGTCGCCAGCTTGAATGCCGGCGGCGACCTGGAAATGCCATCCAGTCACAACATGTTCGACCCGCAGGCGCTCGAGGCTTTGAATGCCGGCCGACTCAAACGACCAGCTCTTGACCGAGCAGCGGGAAACGTCGTTCGAATTGCTGAAAAGCAGCGGCCGGAATTCACTGGCGATCGCAAGGACCTACTGACAAAAAATGGCCAACTCGCCCAGAAGATTGCCGAAAACGCCGCGGTCTTATTAAAAAATGATGATCACATCCTGCCGATTGATCCATCCACTAAGCTCTTGGTAATCGGCCAGATGGCAGCTGAAACCCGTTATCAAGGTGCCGGATCTTCCCACATTAATCCCCCATCGCAGACCTCTATTTTGCAGGGATTAACCAATGCCGGGATTGCCTACGATTATGCGCAGGGCTACCAATTTACCGGTGAAAACAACCGTGAATTGGCGACTGCTGCCACTGATGCTGCCAAGAATACTCAAACTGTCGTAGTGGTTGCTGGACTGCCAGAAAGTGCCGAATCAGAGGGCTTTGACCGTCCTAACATGAAGCTGCCTAATAATCAGAATGAGCTGATTGAACAACTGGCGGCGGTGAACCCGAACGTGATTGTGTTACTGGTTGCCGGAGCGCCGGTAGAATTGCCGTGGCGAACTAAAGTTAAGGGGTTGATCAACCTCTATTTAGGCGGCCAGTTTGTCGGCAACGCCGCGGCTAATTTGTTATCCGGTAAAGTCAATCCATCCGGGAAGCTTGCCGAAAGTTACCCGATTACCTATCAGGACGTTCCGTCGGCTGAGCTATATGACCACAATCCACGTTCGGCTGCTTACGCCGAGAGCGTCTATGTCGGCTACCGGTACTATGAAAAGGCCAACCAACCAGTCGCCTTCCCGTTTGGCTTCGGTCTGAGCTATACCAGCTTTGAAATGAGTCGTCTACAGTTAAATCAGCACCAAATTGAAGCCGGCCAATCGATTAACGTCACCGTTGACGTTGCCAATACCGGCAGCCGCGATGGCGCCGAAGTCGTTGAAGTTTACGTTGGCAATTCGTCTGACCGCGCCTTGAAACCATTGAAGGAACTGAAGGCCTTTCAAAAAGTCTTTTTAAAGGCCGGTGAGCAACAGACAGTTACCGTCACCCTGCCTGCTCAAGCCTTTAGCGAGTGGGATGAGCAACAGCAAGCCTGGCAGCTGCCAGCAGTCTCGAAGACCATCATCGTCAAAATCGGATCGCGTCTTGAGGAACTCACCGCACCAGTTGAAGTAATCGGCCAAGCCATCACCCCAACTGATTCCATCCCGAGTTGGTACACCCATCCAGTTGGCAAACCGACGATCGCTGATTTCACCGAACTGACTGGGATGACCGTTGCGCCACCAGCAACTCCGCAACCGGGGCAATATACCCCATTGAACACGCCGCGGGAACTGAGTACCCACTCGGCAATTATTCGTAAAATCGTTTCAGTTTTAAAAGCCAACATGACCAAGGGCATTTCAGATCCAAATAGTTCCGAAGCCAAATTCATGGATGCCATCGTCATGGACACGCCACTGATTCGGCTTGCTCAACAGTCCAGTGGAAAACTCTCACTTAGTTTGGTCCACAAACTAGTCGCACTTGCCAATCGGCATTATATTCAGGCAATCTTTAAAAATTAATCGTTGTATGTAAGGGGGAAGTATTATGACACGAGGGGCAAGATGGCGGTTGGCATCCGCACTTTTATCGATTTCAATTCTCTTAACCAGCGCCAATGCGGTCGCCGGAACCATTCCGATCATGGCGGAACGGTTCCCATCGATTCCACTGAGCCAAATTGAAAGTCTGACCACCATTCCCAGTTTGAGCGTCTTGATTTTTGTGGTCTTGAGTAATCCGATCGCCAAAAGATTAGGCAACAAAGCAACCGTGTTAATTGGGGTCTTCATCGTCCTGATTGCCGGACTGATTCCGACTGTCGCCAATTCATTCTGGCTGATTTTGGCGTCGCGATTCCTACTGGGTGCCGGGATAGGTTTATTCAACGCGATGGCCTACAGTCTAATCAGCTATTATTACGAGGGAACGCAACGCCAGACCATGATGGGCTATGAAGGCTCGGTGAACTCACTGGGCAACATTTTAATGTTTGTGTTTTCCTCAATTCTAATCGGGTTTGGCTGGCGCCAAGTCTATTTATACTATCTGATTGCCATCCCAGTCTTCATCCTGTTTTGGTGGGGTGCGCCAAATGACCGCCAAGAAAAGCAACCGCAAGCCGATCAAGAGGCGGCCACACCATCAGTCGGTTTGGGGGAACTATTGAAGGGCCGGTTAATGATTTATGCATTATTAGTCTTGTTCAGTATGATGATTGCCCAGACGGTGATCGTTAAAATTTCCGGCCTAATTTTAACTGGCGGCTACGGCAAAATTGCCGATGGCAGCATTGCTCTGGCCTTCCTGGGGGTCGCCAACATGATTGGCGGGACTCTTTACGGCCAAATATTCAAACTCATTCATCAATTGATTTTACCGGTTGGCTTGTTGATTGCCGCAGTAGCCCTGTTTGCCCTGGCACGATCCCAATCACTGGCGCTTACCTACACCCTGACGGTAGTTGCCGGGTTAAGTACGTCGCTGGTTGGACCCTACTTGTTTGCCAGTTCAGCCGAAATTGCCGGCAAAGGCAACGAAACCTTGGCCTCTTCAATTCTGATTGTGGGAATTAATATCGGCGTATTCTTAACGCCTTACGCCTTGTCGGGATTGAGCCATCTGATCGGCAGTGATCAGCCGGCACCGATTTTAATCGCCGTTAGCGTTGTCTTGGCGGTAATTGGTGCGTTAACCTTCTTCATGAAAGAACCCGATCAACAGTCTCAATGATCACGCCATTTCTAGGCCATCTTAATCAGTCCAACGCCGATGAGCATCAGCACCATGCCCAATGCCTGAGCAGGCACCATCTGTTGCTTGATGGACCGCCACCAACCGAATTGCTGAATCAGAATCGAGCCGATGATTTGGCCGATCAAACCCATCATAATCGTTAGGCCAGCGCCAATTTGTGGAACGGCCACCACGGTCACAAATAAAAATGAGCCACCAAGAATGCCACCCAGCCAGTTCCAAGGTTGGGTGGTTTTTAGTTCCCTGGTGGTAGGGACACGTTTGTCAATCATCAGGGCAACGGCCGCAATCAACAGCGTGCCGATGAAAAACGAAATGAAGGCCGCTTGACTGGTCGAATGCAGTAATGTTCCCAAATGACCATTAATTGCCTGCTGCATCGCGGCCAACACCCCAACAATCACCGCCCAAATTTGCCAGCCAATCACGCGTGTCGGCCCGTCTTGTCGAGCAACGTTGGCGTCAAACCGGCGGATATCGCGATTGGTGAGGCTGGGTAAGGCAACTGCCACCAGAACGCCGACAATCAAAATCAGAATGCCAACCAGCCGCCAAGCAGTCATGGCAACTTTATCGGAGCCGAACCACCCCAACCAATCGGTCACGGTGCCCATCGTGATCTGCCCCATAATCGGTAGAATTGTCGTTTGAATGGCGCCAATTTTGGGAAACAATAGGATATTTGATGTTAGATAAATCGAACCCAGCAGACCACCCAACCAAATCCAGGCTGGCTGCGCTTGAATAAAGTTGCCATTTGGAAACAACCGCCCGGTCATTGACATAGCCAGGATCGCTAAAAACAAGGTGCCGATAATGAACGAAATCGTCCCGGCAATAAACGGCGATTTCACTAGCCGGCTTAAATCAGCATTAATGGGGCTTTGATTGGACAATAGGAACCCGGCAACTAATGAAATGGTCATAAAAATCAGCATTGTTTTCCACCTTCAAATCATGAAATCAGACTATTTGATACACGACATATAGTCGAAAGAAAAGCAGTCAACTATTTCAGGTTAACTGCTTGTGTGAATGATTGGTCACGTAAGTAAAGATCACCAGTTTGGATGACTGTATTATACACCGCCCATCTTTGAAATCTGAAGATGAACCGAACCACTTTCCTGAATGCAGCTTAAACAACGTGCGCAACGCAATCTCCATAAATGTGATTCATTTAATAAATGTAATCGCTTTCAAGACTCCAACTAAGGTGCTATCGTTAACCACGAATCGTGTTCCTCATGGATTTAAGGAGGTCATCAACATGGCAGAGTTGGACGGAAAAGTTGCCATCATCACTGGTGGTGCCAATGGAATTGGTCTGGAAACAACGAAGCTCTTTCTCCAGGAAGGCGCAAAAGTTGTTTTCACGGATGTTAATGCGGATGCGGGTAAGCAGGTGGAAGATGAACTGAATAACCAGAACGCCCTGTTTATCCAACAGGACGTCGGTGACGAAGCAGAATGGGAAAAAGTTGTGAAGACCACGCTTGATCAATTTGGGACAATCGACATTCTTTTCAATAATGCAGGAATTTACATTATTGGTAAAATTGCTGATTTAACAGTCGATACTTGGAATAAGTTAATGCGAATCAACGTCTTGGGAACTTTTCTGGGATTGAAGCACGTCCTCCCAGTGATGGCAGAGAACAATCACGGGTCGGTCATCAACGCATCATCAATTGCCGGAATTGCCGGTTCAGCCGGTCATATTCTCTATGGTGCCAGCAAGGGTGCCGTTAGAACGATGACCAAGGACGCCGCCGCGGAGTATGCCAGCAAGAATGTCAGAGTCAACTCGATCCATCCAGGCTATATTAAAACTGGAATGGCCGACTACGCCTCAGCATCCCTTGGGATACCAGAGAATCAACTTGGCAAGATTTTCCCGCTGGGTCGTTTGGGTGAACGAATCGAAGTGGCCCAAACTGTTGTCTTTCTGGCATCGGATAAAGCATCATTTATCACTGGGGTTGAGTTACCGATTGATGGTGGGTTCTTGGCACAGTAATGAGAAGACCATTCATATGCGGTTGTGGTTATTATGAGTCAGTCTGATTATGACAATTTGATGGAGAAACTGAATAGCTAAGTGATGCACATTCAGAGTATATTCCTAAGCAAAAAATGGTTTTGCTTGGCATCAGGGCGAATCATTATTTTTCAATCAAGAAACCGTTATTATCCTGGGTATTAAAACAGCTCTCGACGCAATATGTCGGGGGCTATTTTGATGACTCAGGCTTTAGTTTTATCCAGACATAATTTTCCGCCTGGAAAGTACCAATTACAAATTTCACTTTACACCTTACCGATCAACGTTTTTAGAAGCGCAACTATACTCAACAACGAGCTTGATGAATTAGTTTCTAGATAAGCCACGCCATAATCAAGTATCACTGGATAATCCAGTGGGATAACAGTAACATTCGATTCAGTCGAATCAACCGTAAAAGACGGTAAAACTGCCAATCCAATCCCCCCCTTCACCATATTGATTGCAGTATTAAGAGTGTCAGCCGTTTGATAGTGAAAATCCTCTGGTGCTTGAATAAAAGTATTCTGAAGAGTTGCACTTTCAGGGGGTGCTTGCAACGGATTGAAAAAGATTAACTGTGATTTTTTCAAGTCCGAAAAGGTTAACTTAGATTTCTCACTCAACCGATTCCCAATCGGTAGAACCACATTGAAGTGACCTTGAAACATCGGTACAAACTTGACACGGGGATTATCACCAATAGTGTCCTTGGTTGCAAGTATTAAATCAAAAACACCGCTTTGAAGATTACTCAAACCAGTGCTTAAGTCAAAACTTCGTAAAGATAAACGGAGATTAGGGAGCTGGTGATGTGCGCTCCTCAACAGTTTAGGAAGTAGCTTATTTTCAATCATTGCATTGGTGTAACCTATCGTGAGTGATTGCTGATCCTTTTCACTAATTTCACGGCTATCAAGAATAGCTTGCTCAGTCAATATCAAGACGTTTGACATTTGCTTGGAAAATTCTTGTCCCGCCACCGTCAGTGACACGCCATGCTGATTTCTTCGAAACAACTCAAATGCAAGCTCTGTCTCAAGCTGCTTGATGTTCTTAGAAACTGCAGGTTGAGATAGATGAAGACGGGTGGCAGCTGTCGAAAAATTAAGTGTTTGAGAAACTGTTACAAAGCATTGTAGTTGTTGGAAATTCAAATTTATCATTCCATTCTTTCATGATCTATAAATAAGCGTGATAATCGATTGGCCTTCCATGTGATAATCTGAACTTGTAAACGAGAAAGGAAGATTATTATGCGATATATTATTACAGGCGCTGATGGCAAGCTCGCTGGTCGAGTGGCAGAGTTAATGCTCAAAGAAGTAAGTGGTGAGCAATTAACCTTCACTTGCTACAAAATAGACCGGGTTCCAAAGGATAAGTTAAAGCACTGGAAAGATGCCGGTGTTAGAGTTGTTGAAGCTGACTACAACGACAAATCCTCAATGTTGAAGGCTTTTGAAGGTGGGGACCGACTGTATTTGATTTCTGGCCTTGACGTTGGCAAGCGTGTTCAACAACATCGTGATGCAATTGATGCGGCGATTGAAGACGGTGTTAAACACATTTCCTATACATCATTTGTTGGCGCAACAGAACCAGCTTACCAACATATTTTTGTTACTCCAGATCACACTGCAACTGAAAACTATTTGGAAAGCACAGGTATTGACTACACGGCACTGCGAAACAACCTATACATGGAAACATTCATGACAATGAGAGCTATGTTAGCATTCATGTCCAACAACCGTTGGGTCACAACAGCTGGTGAGGGCAAAGCCACATTAGTTTACAAGGACGACTGTGCCAAAGCCGGAGTTGCCTCTCTACTTGGTAAGGGAACCCGAAAGGTCTACAACATTGTAGGTTCGGAATCAATTTCCGTTCGCCAAATTGCTGATATGATCAGTAAACGATCAGGACAACAACTTGAATATGTCCCAGCTTCGCGAGAAGAATATTATGACTACTTGGCCGCCTTGAACATCCCCCATGACATGTCAGGTGACTTTTCAAAATCTCCAGCACCGTTTAGTGCAAATGACGTTGTAGATAATGATAAATCAATTGCGGATGGACTGCTAGATGTTAAGTCCGATGATATTGAAGAACTAACTGGCGCCAAGCCTAAGACCCCTGAAGAAGTGATTGGGGAGTTTGATTATATTTGGAAAGATCATATCACCAACTGGCGCCAGATGAAATAACCAACAAGCTTAAGGAAACTGTATTGTACATGTATTCATCTCAAAATGTAAGTGTGAGCTGTATTTGTAAAACTAAAGCTTCGGCTTTAACTTTGCAGATATAGCCCACACTTTTGCGATTATTTGTCTTAATTTTATTGTTTACAAAAATTCTCCCATGTTATTAAAATCAATGCTTTCAAAGTCTGCCATATTATAACATTAAGTTTTTTCAGCAATGGCCCCGTCTTTCAAGGCCCGAATCAGTTTAATTAAGAAATTAAATGAATAAAATCCCTGGATATAGTAGCTGCCGTCAATAATGATCCTCTCTGTCCAATTTAAGTTTTGATTTTTAGTGGTTTCAATTTGTTTGGCATATCCATATGCTGTCAGTTGATCGGCATATAGCCAGTCAACATTTCCATCATTAATTACAACTCCACAGATTCTGATGCTGAACCATTTCGCATCAGAGATGATCCCAGGTATTTTCAAGGCAGCATCTTCTCGTTGATCAAGCATTTTGTCCAACACTTGAGAAGTTAATGAATTGATGGGTTCTAGCCCCAATGCACCATCTTCTGAAGGAATCGTCTGATTAAACCAGTTCGGTACAATGAGCATCTGTTCAAAGAAAATTCGTGTTTCTAACAGCGGCGTTATTCTATTCGTTGGATAGCCAAACTGCTGCATCGGTTTATGTCTGTGACTATAACTCATAATAAAGTTATCACCTGTATTTACGATGAATTGTATTTGGTGAAATTTGTAATTGCCCCATTCTCCACTTGTCCGTTTATCGTTAGCTCTCCTGACGGAAATGTAAATAAGATAATAAATTTCAGATGGGTGGAATTGGGCGGACCAACGCTTCAGCGCATCTGAAACACATTCTCGTTCAGCATCGTTTCTCACTTCGAAGTGGAGGCGTGCTAATTCAAAATAAAACAGTCGTTTCAATTCATTCAAGACAAGATGTCTGTGTAAGTTGGTCGTTTCAGCTTCACCCATTATCATCCCTTTGTTGGGGTTTGTAAGCGTCTGTAGGAGGATGTCATCAGATAGCAAATCACTTTGAACCCAAACGTCCCATGCCACATCAGTTAGGTTAAATTTGGCTGTTTGTTTGTCGAATGAAACATCAGTGAAGACATCAAAATCACTCAACGGAGAAAGCACCAGTACGCCGCTCGTGTACAACTTTTCAATTAAATTTGATGAATCGGTTCCAAAATTGTCCTCTAACCTTTCATCAATGAGGTGTCGACTATATGGTCCAACATTTGTTAGCTTTGTTGCATGTAGTTTTTGTAATATGACAGCTAGATATAAACGACTTTCTACATCCAAATTTTCAAATTCATATTTGGTGCGCATTTCATTATTCTGTTGAATCATTTGCGCAAACTTCTCCCGCTCCTCTTCTTTTTTCTTCAAGCATCCATCGCAATGACATTCTCGGGGAGGGTAATGCCGAGCAGTCGAAAAAATAGTATGACCACATTTAGGACAAATAGAATTTTCCGAAGAACCTGCTTGACTGGTCCGAGATGGCATCTTTCTAAGTAAATGATTTCCATCATATGGACAGACAGCCACATCTTGTACCTTTGGAAGATTCTTAGCAACGTCCTGAATTTTGATATTTAGCTGATATTTTTCAAGCAGCTCTTTAACTGATAATTCAGCGGAGTAATACAATTTCAAAAACTGCTTCAGATCATCCTTTGTTAACATACTGAAAATGTTATCTTGGGGAATAATCAATTTTTCAATTTCATAATCTGTAAATTCCATGTGTGCACGACTCCATTCAGACAAGTTTGATTGCGTTAATTGGAATAATATCATAAATCATTTGTTATTTTCAATTGGCATCTAAATTAATTTTCCAATATCATCGACATTCTTGTACCTTAAAAGCACAAAAAAGCCCTGGCGACCAAACCAGGGCTACATATCACTCAACGTATTCAAATTGTGTTTTCTAAACAGGCTGAGAAACATTATTAAAATAGTCAACCAAAAATTGTGAACCGTTCCACGTCACTTTAGTAATGCTGCCATTGATGGTTGGCACGTAGACGGGCAGATTACTCCAATGCGCAACTAAGTTTCGAATGGCGGTTCCATGAGTTGCAACCAAAATCTGATCATGGTCAGTGGCCTGAGAAATAATTTCTTGAATACCGCTTGAGAAGCGTTCCCAGAATTCAGCGCTGGTTTCCGCATCCTGATAAGGATCCGCAGAGGCAACGCGGTCCTCAGCCTCTTCAATTGAGTGTTTTAAAATCATTTGCTCAAACGAATCAACGCCTTCTTCTCCGCCTAATTCATGCCACAACTGATTTTCATCGCTGCCTTCAAAATATCCGTAGTTCAATTCACGTAATGCTTGCATTGGCTTCAATTGCAGTTTTGGAGAGACTTCCTGATTTTCCTGTAATATCAGCTTGCCGGTATTAATTGTCCGCATTGTATCGCTGGTATAGGCTTGGGTAAAATGAATTCGGCTCAGCCGACTGCCGGCTCTTTTTGCTGCGGCAATTCCCTGCTGAGTTAGCGGAGAGTCACAATTTCCTTGAATCCGATTATATTTATTCAAGAACGTTTGTCCATGTCTCACAAAATATAAAGTAATTGACATCAATTGTGCCTCCCTTCAATGACTCAACTTCTCAGTAACGCTGACTGGCCTCTTTGGACCCGCCAGGTTAATCCTGATTAGCAATTACTGAATGTCAATAAACGGTAGTTGAAATAACGTTGCCAAATCCTTAATTTGTTGTTCTGAAGCAGTAAATGTCAAAACGGTATGGTGACCGCCGCCATTTTGAATCCACTCAGTTGCACCATGTTTCAGACCCATCTTTGGTGTCCAATATTGTTTGGCAATTGGCAGATAAGGTGTCTTCTTAGTTGGTTTGTGGGCAGTCACACCATAACCGATCATTCTAAATTCGGTTCCAAAGTCGGAAATGGTTACATCCATTGCATCGCCATCTATTCCATCGAACACGAGGCGGGCTGGATCGTCCTTACCACCAATGCCAAGTGGGTGAACTTCAACCCGTGGCTTATCACTGGCAATCGTTGGATCAACTTCCAGCATGTGCGAGCCCAAAATAGCTTCGTTGCCTTTGGTCAATTCCAAGGTGTAATCTTCCATAAAGACAGTCCGATCATTATGGGTCATAATCTTAAGTAAACGATCAAGTGCAGCGGTCTTCCAATCTCCTTCGCCGGCAAATCCGTATCCTTCTGCCATTAACAACTGCACAGCCAGACCTGGGAGCTGTTCCATCCCGAACAAGTCTTCAAAGTTGGTTGAGAATGCTGTATAGCCACCCTTGTCAAGAAGATGCTTGATGCCAAAGTATTCCCGGATCTGGTAGCGAACGGAGTGCTCATATTTGGCAGCATCATTATCACCCTGAACGAAGGTATACTTTTGTTGGAGTTCTTGGTACTTATTGTCGATATCAGTGTCAGAAACCTGATTGATTTCTTCAACCAAATTGCCAACTGGCTAGTAATCAACAGTCCAGCCGAATTGAATTTGACCCTGAATCTTGTCACCTTCTGTAACGGCAACGTTTCGCATGGTGTCACCAAAACGGGCCACTTTGATGTTGAAACTTTCATTGTAAGCAACTGCAACATCTTCCCAATCGGCAATTTCTTGTTGAATTTCGGGATCAGCCCAGTGACCGTAAATGACCTTATTGTGCTTCTGAAGTCTTGCATTAATGTAGCCATACTCACGATCGCCATGGGCACTTTGGTTCAAGTTCATGTAATCAAAGTTGATGGTGTCGTATGGAATATGATCCAAATATTGGGTAGCAAGATGCAGCAATGGCTTTTGCAGCAACTTGGTTCCGTGAATCCAGTTTTTGGCTGGGGAATAAGTGTGCATCCAAGTAATCACACCAGCGACCTTATCTGTATAATTGGCTTCCTTCATGACTGCTGTAATTTCATCAGCGGTGGTAGCGACAGCTTTAAATTTAATTGGATAGGGAAGCTTGCCGGAAGCATTCAATTTGTTGATAATATCTTCCGTATCAGAGCGGACCTCACCTAGTATTTCTTCGCCATAGAGGTGTTGGCTGCCAACAACGAACCAAAATTCATAATCAGGGACCTTAAGCATTGATATTTCTCCTTCCGCAACTTTCAAAATGGGGCGTTTGAAGTTGACATTTAATGAAAAATCATTAAATTTGATTGTATTATTGAACGTTGTTTCGCCTGTCTGTTCTAATTTCCAGAACTTGGTTCATAAACGTTTCAACACAGTCATGATAAGGGAACACTGACTCGATAAATGCACGATATTGCATGAAAAAATATGCATATTTGATAGTAAATGATCACTATTTCAATCTTGAAAGGAATCTATTATGAGAATCGCATTTAGCAACCTGAATGACACCATGCCGATTTCTTGCGAATCAATTGGCTATCACTGGCGGCAGTATCCAATATACCGACCCAACGGCTACCGCTTTTTTCACTGGTTACAAACCGAAAGCAGCTCAGGAACCATTAAAATTGATGGCCAGCAAATCCATCTACTGCCAAACTCCGGCATCCTCATTCGCCCCACCGTTCCGCATTCTTATAGTGCTGACTCAGATGCCAAAGAATGGGATACTGCCTACATCACCTTTTACGGTCCGCTCGCCAATTACCTGGTGAACTATCTGGAAGTCGAGGACTATCGGGTGTTTGAAGATTTACCTGAAAACATTACCAATTTCATCCAAAGTAACTACCGGGCATTTATCAACAATACAATTGCCGACCAAGCCAACCAATCAGTGCTGATCTATCGCTACTTGCTGCTGCTTCACCAAATGGATATCGTCCATGGTCAACAAAGCAAATCTGATCCAATCGTTAACCGAATCACCAGTTTTTTGGAAAGTAATTATCAATTTAACATTACCAATCAAAGCATCAGTAACATCACCGGCCTGTCGATTCCTTACCAGACGAATATTTTCCGGCAAAAATACGGCGTGACCCCACTTCAATATTTGTTTGACTATCGGATCCGTCAAGCTGCCTATCTACTCGTCACCAGGAGGGATCTCCAAGTCCAAGAAGTGTCTGAACAGGTTGGCTTTTCCGACACGTCCAGATTCATTAATGCCTTTAGGAATTTTTATGGGGTGACGCCTAAGCAGTATAGTAGGACGGCCTACCAAGGTAATAATTGATGACGAAGGCTCAATTAAAAAGCAAGAAGTGACTTACAACGGAATGCCGGCTACTTAACGATTTGCAAAACAAAAAGTGAACCGAACCCCTTGAATTAGATTTCTCCAATTCAAGGGGTTCAGTTCACTTAATCACAAGATCAGCTTCACAAAAGGATAGTCGCTACAAAAAGATTTTGTTAACGAAACACGCCAACCGCTATGCAACTCGGATTGATCAATTTTATCAGCAAAATAACAAAGAATTAAGGCATGTTCTCGGTGACAAGAATACAGATACTCTTGTAGAAAATTTGCATCAAATTCAAAAATATTTTGATGATAAGCTGAATTGACAGACATTATGATGATCTCTCAAAGACTGATATATTGATTGTTAGAGCCTACCCCGACAATTTTCTACGCCCTGAACAAACATCAGCAGCCCTGAACAGCTGATGTTTGTTCAGGGCTATTTTGTAGTGTTCCGATTATCACGTGGCCTAAAAGTATTTATTAACGGGAGCGTTAAAGATGAGCGAACCAGACTTCCGTGAAGTTAATCGCTCCTGCTTTTGGACTGATAAATTGGCAATAAAACATCATCAACTAACAATTCCAATTTGCGCTCCGTTAACGGCTGATTAGTAAAAAGTTGAAATCTGAGCCAATCGAATGGTAACAATGCAATCTCCTCAGGCAAATCTGTTTTTACGATTTCGCCTCTTTTTTTTGCCCGTGTAAGAATGTGATCAAGAGCGTTAAGATCGATCGCGTTTCCATCGCTCATTAATTGTTGAATCGTCGTATTTTCTTCTTTAGTTGCTTCCCCCAGCAGTTCTGTAATACGGAAGTCCTTAAATGTTTGCATACTAATAATGAATCGTTGAAGCAGCTGCAATAAATCCTCGCGTAACGAATGACCAGTCAAAGTGAAATCATCCGTTCGGCCGTGATTTTCTGACGTTATCTTGTCCTGAATTGCGGCAATTGCCAGAGAGAATGGCGTCTGCCATCGACGATAAATAACAGATTTACTGGTGTTAGCCAAATCGGCCACATCAGCGAAATTGAAACTTAAAAATCCCTTAGTTTTCAGAAGCTGTAAAGCTGCCTGATAAATCGCTTGTTCCAGTTCGGCACCCCGACGACGTTTTTGAACCATAATGATGACTCTCCTTTTTGTAAGATACTTAAAGTATCTTATTGCATTTTTTATCTTCATAGTGTATTATATCAATTATCGTTTTAAGATACTAATAGTTTCTTATTCAGGAGGAAAAGTGTAATGAATAAACAAATCCCAAAATCCACAATCATCATCGCTTGGGTTGTCGTCTTTGGTGCAATGGCCCCATTACTTGATTCAACAATGATCAATATTGCGATTAATAAGTTGGTTAATAGTTTTAATAGTTCTGTCACAACACTTCAATGGACCATTACCTGCTATGTATTGGCAACTGGAATTGCTGTTCCGTTTTCAAGTTGGTTATTAAATAAATTTGATGGTAAGCATGTCTTTATGCTCAGTGAAATCTTATTCGGCATCGGTTCCATTTTAGCCGCAGTTTCACCAAACATCCAATTTCTAATTGGAGCGCGCCTGGTTCAAGGCTTTGCTGGTGGCTTAATTATGCCGTTGCTAACCACCCTTTTAGTTCAAACTGCTGGTGCCGCCGTTATGGGGCAAATGATGGCAACGGTCGGTTTACCCATGATCTTGGGTCCTCTGATCGGGCCTGTCATCGGCGGGATTATTTTTAATTTTTTGTCTTGGCAATGGATTTTTTGGATTAACGTTCCTGTAACCTTGACGTCACTCGGTTTAATTATTTGGAAAATGCCTAATTACCCTGCACAAAATAAATCCGCAAAATTAGATCTCATCGGAACACTGCTTCTGATTGGATCCAGCACCAGTATCATTTATGGGATGGTTAAAGCTGCCCACAAGGCCAATTTTAGCAACCCGTCAACACTCACCTTTTTGGCAACGGGGGTTTCGCTGCTAATTGTCTACGTTATCTGGGGCGCCATTCGCGGCGAAAAAGCAGTTATCCCGCTTAATTTGTTTAAACATGGGTCCTTCAATGGATCAATTATAGGCTTGTTTATTGCTGGAACTGTTCTTAATGGTGCCATGTTATTGTTGCCGCTGTTTTTCCAGAACGTGCGTCACATGAGTGTCTTGATGGCCTCACTGGCGTTGATCCCCCAAGGATTGGGGATGTTGATTTCCCGCCCACTCACCGGCCGATTGACCGATTCAATTGGTGCAAAGTATGTCGTTCTTGTCAGTGTGTTTATTGCTTTTGTTGGTACGATTCCTTTTTACTGGATCACTCAAAGCACACCGTACTGGATCATTGCCGTCGTTCTGCTGGTTCGTGGAATTGGGGCCGGTGGTATTTTGACGCCATTGATGGCTGACTCTTATTCCGGAATGAGGACCGACCAAATTTCGAGCGCCACAATCGGTTCACGGATCTTGCAAAACATCGGCAGTGCCTTTGGTTCAGCATTAGTTACAACTGTCGTAACTGCTTTTTCAGCTTCGCACGTTAAAAGTTTTCAGCATCAATTAAAAACGGGTAGCCTCAAACCGGCATCAGGGCAATTGGCTGCTTTTATCCACCAACATTTAGTTGCTATTCGACTTGACGCATTTCAACAAGGATTTTTAATGATTTCCCTGGCGGCACTGTTAATCATTCTGCCGACCCTGCTACTTTCTAACAAAATGAAATCAAAAGAATAAGCAGATGCAGGTTACCAAACTACGTGAAGTATTCAAGAGCCTTGCCTGAAGGAAGGTTGATTCGATCATGAAAAACGATATCTTAACAATCATGCATGGGTGGTACATTGCCCTTGGCGTTGTCCTGTGGCTTACACTCGTTACAATTTTTGTTTCGAAACGATACCTCAGCAGCTCCCCGGTTAATTGGGCTAAATTATATTTAACTCCTATACTATTTATTGTATTTGGTATTGAGAAAATCGTCCGCTTTCGACATTTGGCCGCCACTTTAACAATTTTCTTAGTGATTATTGTGTTAGCCAGTTTCTTTGGTGCTCACTTGGCCTACAAATACCAATCTTTTTTCTGGCGAGAAAATCAAATCAAAATGATTGGCGGCAAATACGCGATTAGTTTAATGATTATGAATGTCATCGTGATGATGCTGATTAATTTCCATGGTTGGGTAAACCCTGAAAGTTATGAGACTTGGTCATATACATTAACCTATGCAATCACTTCGGCAATTGTTAAGGGGTTGTTAATTGGCCAATCGGTTAATATGTGGTGGCATTTGAAGGTATTGCCTAAGAAGCTGTAACCGTTAGTTGATCATAATTAACACAAAAATGAGCTGTGTCCTCGAAGATAACAGAAAGAATTCGAGGACACAACTCATTTTTTGTTTGATAGGCTTCGGATTTGGAGACCTATCCTGTTAAAAGTCTGCAATCTCAAGAGATCAAAGAAAGTCAGTCGACCCAAATATCATCCAAGCGTTCGAGTACCAATCGCAAATACCGAAATTACTGATTTCCAAGCGGTAAAACGCAACACAATATTTTGTTACCTTGAAGCAATTTTCAAGAACTCATCGGGATTGTTAAAACACATGAGATTTAGCTAAGTTATTCAGTTAAATTGGGAACCTCATTGAACTGAGAGATACTTCTTGAAAAACATTTTATCTTTATAACCGTCCGTTTTACTTTTTTGACAGATATATTTGACTATTTTGTAAGTGAATTTTTCGACGTCGGATTTTATAAGATCCATTCGATTGTATTGACCACTCAGTAATGTATATAAAGACAACAAAAAGTCGCCAATCTTTCAGCGACTTTCCTTACTAAACTCGATTCAATTCATTTATGCGTCCCCCGAGAGTCGAACTCGGATCATGAGGACCGAAATCTCATGTGCTATCCATTACACTAAGGACGCCTTACATCATTTAATTATAGCGTTTTCTGAATATTAATACAACCTGAATGTTCATGAAAATTTGCGGGCGACTTTATCGGCTTGATCTTCCAGGTACCACATCAACTGATTGCCGTCCTTTTCAAAATCAGCTTGAAACGACTCACCGATTGGCTTAATCGTTGTCAGCAACTTTTCGCCAATCCCAATGACCTGAATCTCTTTTCCAACCAATTTGCCAGTATCATAGTGGCCTTCCTCGGCCTCATCCAAGTAGCCTTGAAAAGCGTCTTCAATCACTTGCTTCATTAGTCCGTCCCTGGTGGTTTCCGGGTGACGGGCTTTTTCGATGGCAAATTTATCTTCAAATTCATGCATGTTTTCTGGATAATCTAGGGACATGATTCTACCTCCACATTTTCTCTTACAACCATTATAAAGCACCAAAAGCAGAAAAAACACGGATCTTGTTTATAGAAATCCCCAACCGGCACATTCTACTTGCAATTGATGCGTCAATAGTCGAACATATAAGGTGTGAAGTGCTTACATCATCCTAATGGGAGGTAATATAATGACACAAGCGATCACGGTTGAAGAATCACGTGAATTAGATGATAAAACGATTAACAAAATTGGCATCCCTTCCCTCGTCTTGATGGAACGGGCTGGCCTCAAAATTTATGAAAATATGCTCGATAACAAAGATCTCGACTTAAGCAACGTTTTGATTCTTGCCGGAACCGGCAACAATGGCGGTGACGGCTTGGTTGTTGCCCGGCTGTTGGCCACTCATGGCTATCAAGTTTCCATCTTAACGGTTGGTAATCCGGATCACGCCAGCGAGGATCATCTGGCTCAGGCGCGGATCTGTAACTACTATCAGATTCCCAAGGTCTTCATGAACGCTGATTTCAACAAATTCACCACCTTGGTTGATGCCCTGTTTGGCAGCGGTCTATCCCGCAACGTTGGCGGTGACTTCGCCACGGTTATCGATAAGGCTAACGCTTCAACAGCCAAAATTCACGCCATCGATATTCCGTCCGGCTTGAACGGTGACACCGGCGAAGTGATGGGAACCGCCATCAAAGCAACCTCAACGTCAACGGTGGCTTATCCCAAGGTCGGCATGCTCAAAGATCAAGCTAAACCTTACACTGGCAAGATCTATGTCGATGATATCGGCATTTATCGTGGTAATGCATTTGAAAATGAATAAATATTAATATAATATTAACTTAACTAGAATCTTCTCAGAATACGTGGAGGTGCCGAGATGGCTGATAAGAAAACACAAGGCTATATCAATGTTCACGATGTTGATCCAGACATCATTGTTGACCTGAAGTACGCAACCAGTGATAATTTTACTCACCAAGTGGTTTATGACTTTGACCAGGCAATTTCTCGAATTGATACGGTCAAGAAGCTCGGTGAAGCCAGCAAGGATCTTAAGTCACAAGGATACCGAATCAAGATTTGGGATGCTTATCGCCCAACATACGCCCAGAAACGTCTGTTTGAGGTCTATCCGGACCCCATTTGGGTAGCCGAGCCGGATCCTAACTTCAGCCACCAAAAGGGCGTGACATTTGACTTAACTTTAACCGATGCAAACGGTAACGACATTGAGATGCCCACCGGCTTTGACGATTTTGACGGGCTGGCCAAGCGCAGCATGAAATCATCATGGACACCGGCTGCCCAAAAGAACTACGATATCCTTAATGAAGCGATGGAGAAAGCCGGCTTTGAGGGATACGAAAATGAGTGGTGGGACTTCCGCGATTCGGACAAGGATCAATTTGGCCCACTTGAGGTCGATCCAAAGGATTATTAAATTCAATATTAGGAGTATGTGAAATGAAAGTTGGAATTATTGGGGCAGGTCCAAGGGGAATTTTATTAACCTCTCAATTGTTTAATCAATATAAATATCACAGTGACCAGAAATCACCACTATCGATCACGCTATTTGACCCATACGGTATCGGTGGGCGAGTCTGGCGGACTGACCAATCGGATGAATTGATCATGAACAGTTCAGCTGATCAAATCACCTTGTTTACGGATGCTTCTGTAACGATGTCCAGCAAGGTCTATGACGGCCCTTCTTTGTTTGAATGGGCCAAGAGTGTTGAGGCCAACCGTTATTTGGATAGCAACGGTTATTCATCAGACGTGATTGCCGCGGCCGCTCAATTACAGATCAACGGCTATGCACCTCGCGTTTTATTTGGTGCCTATATCAAATGGTTCTACCAAGATTTGATTAAACAACAGCCTACCGAAGTTTCAACATCATTAATGAAGTCACAGGTCATGGATCTCACTTATGATACCGATCATCACCCGGTGATCAAGACCAACGATGGCACCTTTACATTCGATAAGGTCATCATGAGTCTCGGCCAGCAAGACAACTACCTCAGCGATGAGGAACAAAAATTGGCCAGCTATGCCCAACAAAACGCCCTGACTTATATTGCCCCCACTCACCCCGGTGACGCTGATCTCAGTGACATTCCAGCTGGTGAACCCGCCATTATCCGCGGCTTGGGGCTGAGTTTTATCGATTACATTTCTGAATTGACCCTGGGGCGTGGCGGCCACTACATGCAAAATGAAGACGGCAGCCTGTTCTACCAACCATCCGGCAGAGAACCGCGAATCATTGCCGGCTCCGGCCGTGGAATTCCATACTACCCCAAGCCGATCAACGAAAAGGGTTACGGCGAGTGTGACGTACCTAAGTTTTTAACCAAGGAAAATATCCAAAAGAATTCAACTGATGGTAAGATTTCCTTCGATAAGTTCATGGAACTTTTACTGTTAGATTTAAAGCTGGTCTTCTACAAGTTGACCATCAATGATAAATACCCATACAAGAGTGCCTCGGAGTTTGAAACCGAATTTTTAGCCAACGACGATAAACAAGCCGTTCTCAAACAATTTGGTTTCGCCGAAGAAGACGCCTTTGATTGGGATTACATCATCAACCCGTTCAAGGATGTCCAAGCAGTTGGGACCGAAGACTATCAGTCAGTCCTGATTAACTGGCTAAACGGCGAAATTGACGACTCCCTGAAAGGCTCAAAGACTGGTCCGCTGGCCGCTGCCAGAGACTTACTACGAGACTTCAGACCCGCCTTTCGCCAAATGCTCGTCGATCACTGCTTCAGTAATCAAGACTTGGTTGAGAAATTCTGGAGTCAACTCGACTCAACGATTAACTTCTTAATCATGGGACCCCCAGTGGTTCGCAGTAAGGAATTGTCGGCTCTCATCCGCAGTGGCGTGGTCACGATTTTGGCACCCGGCATGCAGGTTAAAGGACAAGACGGTTGGTTTGTGACTGCGGCACCGAAGCGCAACACCGATACCTTCCGTTCAGCTACCTTAATTGAGGCCCGGGTTCCTAAAGCCGACCTCGATATCACCGCCAACCCAGTGCTGGAAAGCCTAGTTGACGCCAAGCTGGCAAGAACCCACCAGGTTAAGATTAATGATCAATCTGTCGGCCTCAATGCGGTCGACGTGGATCCAAGTACCGACCAGTTGTTGGACGCTAATGGTGCCGGACAACCCGACATTTACGTTTGGGGCGTGCCGTTGGATGGCTTACGCTATGTCACCAACGCTGCGCCACGACCAGGCGTCAATGACACCAATTTACAAACTGCTGATCGCTTGGCAGCCGAAGTACTCGGACTGCCGGCAGCTGGAAATGTTGAAATGGCTTAGTTAAAATAAATGAGATCGTAAAACGGACGCCGTCAGTGGCGTCCGTTTTTGTTTAACGATTAAAAAGTCTAATCCCAAATAACCGAGCAGTATCACCGGCAGCACTGCGAAAGACCAGTTTAATATCAGGTTGCTGGTTAATCAAGGTGACTGAAATCGGTATCCTAACGTGATAAAAGCCTTTTGAATCCGTTGGCTGATTCTGATCAACGGTGAGGACTTGATCGAATTTATGATCGTCGTTAAAGCCAACCACAATGGAATGCCCTGCGTCTTCAACATTCAAAGTAAGTTCCAAGGACAAGCCCGGTTGAGCTTTGACTAAAGAGAATTGGTAGCTGAACCAACCGTCTTGGTGGGCAACTCTGAAGCGTCGACCTTTGGCATTGCTAGCCTCAGAATGATACTGTTCTAGATGCTTATCAAATTCAAAATTGTTCTGATCAAAATTATCCAGTTGACCGACTGTTTTTCGCCGATATTCGCTTAACGCTTGCAATTGTTCTTCGCGACGCTGAGCCTCTTTGGAGCCCGCCTGCTGCCACTGGAAGTAAACCCCATATCGAGTTTCAAAGGTTTGATAATAAGGCACAAAAGTGATTGTTTCACTTGTATTTGGTAACTTCAACTTGAATAGTGTATTCGTCGTCTCGGTATCGACAACGGCTTGATTGTTCAATGACTGCTGCCAGTCGTGCCAATCCATACCGGTGGTCAATGTTGATGGAGATGCGTGATCATGGGTACTGATTCGCACCAACACACCATTTGGGCGATCATCATTGATACTATGCTTCCCCAGCTGGCCCGCAAGAACATATGGACCGTACTTGAAAGCTAAATAATGCGGGTTATCCTTTGTCTGCACCATTTCCAAACTCATCGGCATCTCCAAGTCAACGGTCGTTCCTGGGCCGGCGTTATCAATCTCCCAAAAATCAGCGTTTTGATCCATCTGCTGCGAAATGCCATCGACTGCCAATTTGGCTGACTGAACCAACCAGGCAGGGTTTCTCAATTTCAAATTGATTGTCCCAGCGCTATCTTGTGACCGTATTTTAACAACCGTTAAGTGCACCTTACCGGCTTTCCGATCAACCTGTTCAGTCATCTGGAGGTTCCTTGAATCGAGCCGTAAAACATTTGAGAAGTACAAACTCAAATACAATTGATCTCCTGACCTAAAGTAATAACTGTCGCCCAGCTTAGTGAAGCTTTCGATGCCGGTACCCGTACAGCACCAAAATTCATCGAATGGCCGGTTATACACTTTGGTGTAGCCGGCTGCCATCGGCTGAAAATAAGTCATCATCCCGGTGTTTGGATTCTGTGAGCCCAAGATGGCATTGGTATAGGTCTGCTCATAATAATCTAAATATTTTTTATCACCGGTGACTCGAAATAACTCCCGGCTCAATTTCAGCATGTTATAAGTATTGCAGGTTTCACACGTTGTTGCCCCGTCCTCCAATACTGCATCATGAAACAGCTGGCCGGGTTCGTGGAAATGCTCACTTTGGCTATTCCCGCCAGTCACATAGGTATGATCATCAATCACGATTTGCCAGAAATTAACCGCTGCTTTCAGATACATATTGAGTGACCCTTTTTCTTCAGGGCTTAAATATTGGTCGGCCCGTTTCACGTCATGAAGGGATTCATAGCGGTGTAAAGCGCCAATCAACTTGGGAATCGTCGTGTTGGCGTGTTTCCCAGCCAGGACATCGTCACCCTTAGCCAGCTGTTTAAACAACGTCGTTTCGTCAAAATAAGTCGCTGCCGTCAGCATGCGTTTATCATCAGTCAGGTCAAACAATTCATACAGGGCATCGTTCATCCCACCGTACTCAATCTTGAGCATTTGAGTGGGGTCAGCCAGTTGATTGATTCGCTTAAAGACATAAAGACCAAATTGATGGGCACTTTTCAGGGCCTTCTCAGACAGAAATGGATCGATATTTTGAAGGTTGACGTTGACCGCCAACAGCCCTGCCAAGACTTTATGCAGGTTGTACCATGGCACCAACACATTCTCTTTCTCATCTTTTGGGACTTCCCTGCCCTCTACCTCATCCAGGGCAACTTCTCTGAACGCCGAAACGTAGCCGGCACTCTCAGGATGCTTTTTTGCATAGGCGGCTTGGGCAGACTGGAGACCATTTACCCCCAGGCGAAGCTTGTCAAGCAATTGCTGCCGAATGGCGTTATCTTCTGTAGCGAGAATCGCTTGGGAAAGTGCCGACAGATAATGGCCGAAAAAATGGCCACGAAAATTCAAACCATCGGTGCGCTCCCAACCTTGGTAACCAGTTACGCCACCTGAGTCGATACCGGCAACTTGATCAAAAGTTACCAAAAATCTTTTTGGATCTAACGCTAATAAATACTTAACCGTCATCTGCTGGGCACGGGCAATTTCTGGATCACTTATTGTGACGAATCTCTGATCAATGTTTTGTTGCATATCCCACGCCCCCCTTAGCGTCTTAATTGTTCAGTTAATAGAACATCATGACTGCCAATTGTGACAGTTGACCCCACTAACTGACTGTTATGCCACACATCACGGGCGTCATTTTCAATTCCAATTTGTTTCAACTGCGCTTGGCTAACCATAATCGGCTTGGACGATATGTTGAAAATACCATAGTAAACATGATGATCACTACGCGCGTACCAAACAATCATTTGATCGGTTCTGGTTAATTCAAATTTTTCAGAAATTGAATTGTCCATTTTCAAAAGGGTTGAATTTGTCAGTAAACTCTTTGTCCAATCATCCAGATCCGTTAATTCGCCACCCATAATGAGTGGTGACTGCATTAATGACCAAAGACTCATCATCGTCCGCTGTTCGGCGTGAGTGAAGCGGGTTTGACGATTACCGCCTGGTCCATCCACTGAACGGATGCCAATATGTCCCAAAGGCAGCATATCGCAATCTGGCCAATTGCCAGGACGGGAAATTGGCGCCCACTCTTCCGCACGGTCAAACATATTATATAAAAGCGGCCATTCATCCCAAAAATCATTTGTAATTCGCCACATATTGGCGTTCCGCTGGAAGAACGAACCGTTTTTAATTGGTGCCGGTCCGGGCGATAACGAAAGAACAATTTGGCGTCCCGTCTGAGCAATGGCTTTTCTTAAGGCGACCACTTCATTTTTGTGCGTTTTATCATAGAGCTGTGAGTTGGCAATATCATCGCATTTGACAAAGTCAACTCCCCAGGAGGCATATAAATCCATCAATGAGTTGTAATAAATTTGACCCTCGGGGATATCCATGTTGACTCCATACATATCAGAATTCCAGGGGCAAATATTATTCCTGGCGATCTCCCTGGCCGACTTGTCGGACCCCTTGATGGCGGTTGCTTGATGGACCGCTTGACGTGGAATGCCCCGCATAATATGAATGCCGAATTTTAATCCAAGACTGTGCACGTAATCGGCCAGCGGTTTGAATCCTCGACCGCCCGATACAGATGGAAACCGGCCAGGATCAGGCAATAATCTGGAATAATTGTCCATGACCAAAGGATAAAAATCATGATAGCGAGACGAATTGGCGGTCGGTTCATACCACTGAATGTCGACGACGATATACTCCCAACCAAATTGCTTCAGGTGTTTACTCATATACTCAGCATTTTTTCTGACCTCTTCTTCTCTAACCGAGGCCCCGTAACCATCCCAACTATTCCAGCCTTTTGGTGGGACAGGCGCGAATGTACGATGATGATTAATTAACATGGTGTTGTTTCCTTTCTACTAGCGGGTTCCAAATTGCTTGGCGCTCACTAAGGCACTGACGGAATAAGGCGGCAAAATGAGTTGATGACCAGAGAATGGTACATTTTGCCGTTCAATTTGGTTGTTAGCGCCCAAGTGATTTTCAGCATCCGGTCGGCCAGACAATTGATAGACCGAGCCGTTGGCAAATCGTTCAGAATCTACCGTGATTTCTTTTGGCTGCCCAGTCACATTGACAGCCTTAAAGTAATACTGATTGGTGTTTCGGTTGTAAGTCATATTCGTGTACATTGGTTCGATGACGGTTGGAGTGATGACGACATCATTGATCAACTGACCATCGATAAATGTCTGAACGTGACGATCGTCAACCACTAATTTGCAGTGATAAGTCCGGCCCTTTGCCATTGACCAAGTCGTTTGGGTCCAATCAGAATCTGCCTTCCCATGATGAACACGAACCATCGAATCCGTATTTGCCCAACCACCGAGAATCCAGACAAACCATTTGTCACTTTCCTGCTGACCAAAGCAGAAGTGGGTTCCCTTGGAATCCTGATCGGTCTTGGTCACGTCAAATGTGATCGTGTAGTTCGTCGCGTCAGTTGACCCCAATTCAACTTTTTCCTCATGGTCAACGATTTGTGAGGCAAATTTCTGCTTTTGCTGACCGTCATCCAAGACAATGTTTTCAAACTTTGCCCGGGCTTTATCTCCTTGAACAAAGAACTTACCGACAATTGGTTGATCATCGACGACCTTGGCCTTTGGCAAATCTTTGAGTTGATAGGCAACATTGTCAGTTCCCTGATATTTCATGAATAACTGCTGAACAAAGTAATTCACGGTTGGGGAAACTTCTTTTTGGTCGAAATAAATCAAATCAGTTCCCCAATTTTCATAGTCCACGTTGCAAAATAGTGGTGCGTAGCATGCCAGACCAACTTTATCAGCATTGCGCTCCAGACCAATCATGTAGCTGGCTTCAACCACAGCGTTGTACCACTGATTTGCCTTTGAGGCGTATTCGCCCAAAAATGCCTTGGGGCCCTTCGGATCATATGAATCATATCGATGCTGATTAGCCAAGAACCACTCGGGATCCATATAATAATGCTCATCAACGAGATCTGAATGATTCTCTCGCGCGGACTGCCAGCCACGGTCGAATTCCTTTCCGGCAGCAAACGGTCCTGCGGTATTAATTAATTTGATATCGGGATACTTCGCCTTAATCGCTTTGTGGAAGTATGGATAGCGGTCAAAGAAGGCCTGGCCAACCTCTTCGTTACCAATTGCCAGGTACTCCAAGTGAAATGGTTTTGGATGGCCGAGGTTTGCCCGGATCTTCCCCCATTTGGTATCAGTGGAGCCGTTGGCAAATTCAATCAGATCAAGGGCATCATCGATCCACTCACCCAATTGATCGATTGGTGCTTCGCGATCATGATGGGGATCATAGCCGCCAGGAAGAACCGGCAGCGGCTTGGCGCCAATATCTTCACTGAGTTCAAAGTACTCAAAATATCCCAGTCCAAGAGTCTGGTTATACCCCCAGTTGTTCCGACGAGCTGGGCGCTGCTCAACTGCTCCAATTGAATTCTTCCAACGATACATTGCCCCGCGGTCATCTGGATCAAGCTGTCCGTCGTGAACGAGGCAGCCACCAGGAAACCGCAAAAATTTCGGGTGAAGGGCTTTGAGTGCTTCTCCAAGATCTTTTCTAACATAGTTCTGTCGATGGTTAAACGTGTCGTCGGGGAACAGTGAGATCATATCAATCAAGAGATGGGTCCCCTGTTCGAACTTCAAAGTGAGTCGGCCTTCAGTGGTCGTGCGATCGCCAACGAAAGTCAGGGTATACTTGAGCCATTGATGACTTTCGACAGGAATCACCGTTGGGACGGCAACGTCATCTCCCGCTTTGTCAGTCAAGTGGACGTTGACGTCTTTTTGCCCATTCAGTGTTTTGGCAAAGAATGAAAAGTGATACTTTTTCCCAGCTTCAAGATACATCCCCTGGTTAAAGCCAAGGTTGGTCAGCTCAACGTCTTGTCGGGCGTTGACTTCCAAGTAGTGTCGATTCTTGGTGTTCAAGGGATCTTTGTCGTCAACTTTCAGACTGGTCGGATCGCTTAACTGCCAAGCGGTCGTTGGCTGGTAAGCGTCATTATCGATCGGGGCAAATTCAAACGAGCGGTTTTGAACCATCTCGGCGTAAAGACCGCCGTCCGCGGCATGATTAATATCTTCAAAAAAGATTCCAAATAAATCATTGAGAGCTGCCCCGAATTTGGTTCCAGGGACAAGTTGTGAACTATTCAATATCATTACCTCTTTCTAATGAACTGTGGATGCAACAAAAGGATGAACACACAGCGCATATTCATCCTTTTATCAGCAAAACTATTTAACAGATTTAATTCTAAAGATTAAGAACGCACCAATCAATTCAATCACGAATGAAGCCGGGAAGATTGCTTTGTATCCACCAAGATAGGTCACAATCAGCGAAGCAACCACGGTTCCTGAAATTTGTGAGAACGTATTGGCCAGGTTAATGAACCCCATATCCTTACCAGAAGTTTCAGCATTTGGCAAAACTGCCAGGTTCAAGGCACCATCAACGGCGTTATAAACACCATTACCAATGGCAGCCAAAACGGCGTAAGTTAAGATGGTCCAAGGCTTATTATCGAAGAATGGGAAGAATTGTGCAATCCCGATCAGTAACGTTGATAATGCAACTGGCGCCTTCAAACGACCAATTCTATCAGCAACTGGTCCTGAAATTGCGGTGAAGATAACCCCGAATACCAGGTTGATCATTGAAATTTCTGACAAGGTCTTCCCAGCGGACTGCTGACCTAAATGCATATAGTCGGTTAAAATATAGAGCATGTATGCAGTGGCAATTGTACCACCCATAACCATCATTAATTTTCCGGCAACGGCGTACCAGTAATCTCGCGCGCCAACCGTTGGCAGTGAAAAGTGAAGCCACAAAGCTCTCCATGAGAATTTTTCACGGGGTTCATCCAAGTTGCTGCCTTCATGGGCGAATAGAACGTGCAAAATACCCATTACAAAGCCACTACCTGCCATGACGTACATTCCCATTTTAGGATTACCCAGGAATTGAGCGGCAATCATGGTCATCACTTGAATGGCGGTATAACCAATTCCATACAGAGTGGAAATGGTTCCCCGCCATTTTGGTGCAATTCGGTCAGCCTCTTGAGCAACCATGGCAGCCGCAACGGCATTTTCGGCCGCAGCAACGAAGCCCCAAATAACAACAATTGCCCAAAGATCATGCAAGTTGGCAACTACACAAATTAAGCCGGATTCAACAATGGTTCCGCCAAGAATCCAGGGCTTTCGTTTACCCCAACGGGTCCGGGTAATATCTGATAAACCACCAAATAAAATGTTGGCAATCGCCGCAACAATGGATGATACTGACGCCATAATCGCGATAGCGGCAACCTTACCACTTGGATCAATTTGACTGAAGTACTGTGGCAGTAATGTGTTTCTGACGTTACCAGCCGGTGCCAGCCATACGAACGGTCCAAGCAGCATTGCCAGTCCGAAAAGCTTCGGGAACTTTGGCTGTTCTGCATTGGTTACCTTGGCGTTGGTTGGTTCAGGCACTGATTCACCGGCCTTTAAATCTTTTTCATCTTTCTTTGACATCTTTAAACCCCCTATGGGAATCAATTTATTTAGAAATCGTTTTCATTTATGCTGATAAACGGGATCGAGCGACCCTATTTCAAAGTGACACTGACGACACTTTTGGCTGGTAATGCCAAGTGAAGCGTTCCATGCTTCAATTCAGCACCGACAAAGTCTTTTTCAACTACCGCGTCTGGATTGTCGAATGTATTGTGAGCATCCAACTTATCAGCCGTCAGAATCTTGCCGGATTTCACTTTCTTGAAATCAGCGAGGCCGCTGAAGTCCACATTCTGGGCTTCATGGGCATCGTAGTTACAAATTGAAATCGTCAGCTTGTCATCTTTTTGTGAAGCCGTATAGGTGACGTTCTCAGGAACTGAACCGACACCCTCCACTAATTCACCATTCATGTGCTTTTGATACATATCGAAGACATAATAGGTTGGCGTCTTCAGCATCTGATCACCCTTGGTTAAAATCATGGCTTGTAACACATTGACCATCTGAGCGATATTTGCCATATAAACCCGATCCGCGTGCTTTTGAAAAATATTTAAATTAATTGCTGCAACCATTGCGTCGCGAATCGTGTTTTGCTGATGCAGAAATCCTGGGTTAGTGCCCTTTTCAACATTGAACCAAGTGCCCCACTCGTCAACGATTAAATTAACCCGTTTATCAGGATCATACCGGTCCATAATTGTGGAATGCTTGGTGATCAATTCATCCATGTGTTTGGCACGGGTCATCGTCGAATCCCATTCAGATTCTGGGAAGCCGGTGGCGTCACCTTTGCTTTGACCCCAGGTTCCCTTTGGCAAAGTGTAATAATGAAGACTGATGCCATCCAAATATTGACCGGCATACTTCATCACCGTATCCGTCCAGTTGTAATCATCTTCATTTGGACCGCAGGCAACCTTGTAAATTGGATGATCTTTGTCATACTGAGGCAAAAACGTTTGGTACTGACGATAAACGTCTGAATAATATTCAGGACGCATATTACCGCCGCCACCCCACGATTCGTTACCAATTCCGAAGAATTTAACTTTCCAAGGATCCTCTTGACCATTTTGTCGGCGGAGGTTGGCCATCGGTGATTCACCCGGCATGGTCATATACTCAACCCACTCAGCCATTTCTTGAACCGTCCCGCTGCCAATATTGGCATTGATATAGGCATCAGCACCTAATTGGTTCAGCAGTTCAAAATACTCATGAGTCCCAAAGTGATTATTCTCGGTGACATCACCCCAGTTGGTGTTGACGATCTTTTTACGATCATCCTTTGGTCCAATACCGTCCATCCAGTGATAGGTGTCAGCAAACAACCCGCCTGGCCATCTCAATACAGGAACGTGAATTTTCTTGAGGGCATCCACAACGTCAGTCCGCATGCCGTTGACGTTTGCAATATCAGAATTTTTGCCAACATAGAGACTGCCGTAGATCCCATTTCCTAAATGCTCAGAAAATTGACCATAAATGTATTTACTGATTTGTGGTCCTTTTTTCTGAGGTAAAAGTTCAATTGTCATTTTCTTCAACCTTTCATGGTTTACTGTTTCTTATTAACATATATGTTAATATTCAAACGATGCAAATTGTTAATGTTTACCGGTAAAAGTTTTAACGCTTTTAATATAGCGCTTACAAATCCCAATGTAAACAAGTTTTTACTAAAATGTTGAATATTTTTTCCTATTTAGTATAATGATTAAGGACGAGTTGCTAAGGAGCTTCATTGAGCTTAAGATAGTAATATAAATGTTAACAAGAATTAGAGGTAATCATATGGACCTTGATATTTCAAATAAGTCGCTGCCCATTTTTGCTGCTTTGGACAGTCAGGTCAGAATCAAAATCATCCGTTTACTTTCAGAAAAAAAGATGAACGTCTCACAAATTTCTAAGGCAATTCGCTTGAGCAGCCCAATTACCCTCATGCACTTGAAGAAGCTGGAAGACGCCCACATCATCAAGACACAAAAGAAGGGCAACCAACGGATTTGCAGTCTCCAGATCGATACAATCAACGTCAGCTTTCCGCAACAACTCTATATTCCTTATGAGAATTGGGATATTGAGCTGCCAATTGGGCAATTCACCAATTTTGATGTTCAGCCCTCTTGTGGCTTGGCGGGTCAAAAGGGCTTCATCGGCAAAGTCGATAACCCCAGTTATTTCATGGACCCCAAACGTTATGAAGCTGGGATGCTCTGGTTTGCCAAGGGATATGTTGAATACCAGGTGCCAAACTACTTGAAGCCTGACCAGGAACTGGAAATGATCGAGTTGTCGATGGAGTTAAGCTCTGAATTTCCATTTTCAAACAACCGCTGGCCGTCTGATATTACCATTAGTCTGGATGGCAAAGAGATTGGTACCTGGACGAGTCCCGGTGACTTCTCTGATATCCGTGGGCGCTACACACCGGATTGGGTGTATAACGACATGAATCAATATGGCATGCTCAAATCTCTGCGTGTTTCCAAACACGGCTCGTTTATCGACGGCCAGCATTCTGCGGATACGACGATTAATGAATTAGACACCACCAAGAATTCGTGGACGCTGCGGATTGGGGTTAAAGATAACGCCAAGCATGCCGGCGGTTGTACCATTTTTGGCAATCAATTTGGTAATCATGATCAGGGGATTAAGGGTCGGTTTTATTTTAGTGAAAATTGACATACAAAAAGCTGTGACGGCGATAATCGCTACCACAGCTTTGGTTGTCCCTGCTATTTTGAGGACGGCGACTAAGCCCCAGATCCCTCCGCTTAAAAAAGTAGTCGGGTGTAATGCGCAAGAAACGCGCATCACACCCGACTACTTCCTTAATGCTCGGGATCTCCCGGGGGTGCTGTTATTTTCTTTGGTTGTCCCTGCTATTTTGAGGACGGCGACTGACCCCCAGATCCCTCCGCTTAAAAAAGTAGTCGGGTGTAATGCGCAAGAAACGCGCATCACACCCGACTACTTCCTTAATGCTCAGGATCTCCCGGGGCTTAGTCGCCCACTACATGCATAAACGACTTATCCGGAATCCGAATTAAACTAAATCGATCGGCCTGCCGGCCTGCATGGAGTCCAATTCCATTGAAAAAGTTCTTCTTATACGTCGTTGTCACCGTTGCCACCCAGGCGTGCTGGTAACGCGTATCAAGGTGATCCAGGTATTCCTTATTCCACTTGTAGGTTTCTGCTTGGACATTCAGATTACTCTTGCCATACACCACCGTGGCATTCATGCTGTTCACCAAGTATTTACCGCCATTGACATAATACGTATAGTTTTGAATCGGCTTTCGACCATTGCCATTTCTAACCGTCACGTAGTCCGATTGATCGGAGCGATAACGGATAATCAGTGGTTTGTAAGCATAACTGGTGGTTGTTCGATTCGTGTCCAATTTTTTGACATCTTGGAAAAAGGTCGTGTACGACATCCCCCACAAAAACAGCAGGAAAATTGCCACTTCACTACACGAAATCCAAAAGTTACGCCACGTGAAACTCTTTTTTTCAGTCACGATCAAGCGAAGCCGACGCGCCCGCATATCGTGAATAATATAAGCAAAGTAACAGATGAGAAGCAGCCAAAGGGCCATCCCAACTAAATTCCAGGCGGATTTCATAATCATTCCCCTTTTTCTTCTTAATTAATTTAAGTTTACACTAGTTTATTGGTGAGTGCGAGTATGAGCAAAGATAAGTTGAATACCATTCTATTGCCCAGCCAGCGATGCTTTGTCATAATTTCCATTCAAAATCGTGTTATATTTAACTTGTATGCGATTCCATCAAAACTAATCAATGAGGTGACAAATCATGTGCACCAGCTTAACCCTAGAAACACTTAATCAACATGTCCTCCTGGCACGGACCATGGACTTCCCGGTCAAAGCGGCTTGGAAACCGGTCCTGATTAACCAGCCAAATTATGTAACCGCTTTATCAGGCACCCGGCTGATCAAATATCCTTACATTGGCGGCGGCCGCACCGAAGAAAATGACAACATCCTAGTGGCAGACGGCGTCAACACCCAAGGCCTGAGCTGCGCCGAGTTGATGTTTCCCCTGAAAGCCCATTACTTAGACAATGAAGTCGATGACAAGCTCAATTTGACCCCTCAGGATTTCTTACCCTGGGTGCTGGGAAAACACGCTTCACTCAAAGAAGTCAAAGCCGACCTCGACAACATCGCCCTGATTGGCAAATACTGGATGGCCGGCAAAGAAGTCTTTTCATTTCACTGGATTCTGACTGACAAATCAGGTCAAACACTGATCCTGGAGCCAACGGTTGACGGTTTGGAAGTCATTGAGGACTCAATTGGCGTCATGACCAACTCGCCCACTTATCCGGAACATATGGCCCGACTGGAAAAGAAGCTGAAAGTGACCAATCAACAGGCCCTGGCCGCAAAAGCGCAACAAATCATCATGAGCCAAGACCTGCCCAAAGCAACCAATACCCCAACCACCAGATTTTTGGTGGCCGCGGTTAACAAACTCGGCACCCTGCCCAGTCGGACCCAGTACGAAGCCAGAAATCGCCTGTTCAACGTTTTGGATGAAGTGGCAATTCCCTACAAGCCGTCAATGGACGACCATCCAAACTTTAACTATACCCATTATATTTCTGTGTTGGATTCAACCGACCAGACCTATTATTTTAGGTATCACGATTCCAGACAGCTGTTGTCCTTCTCGTTAACTGATCTGGTCGAAGAATACCCCAACACCAGCCGCTTCTTAGCTTAAGTAGTCAGCGATTTTTCGTTGGACGCCCTGCTCATTATTGGAATAAGCCGTCACCTGCTCAACTTTTTGAAGCAAATCAGCAGCAGAATTCTTCATGGCGTATCCCTCACCGGCTGCGTTGACCATTTCAAAATCATTGCCGTTATCGCCAAATGCGGCAACATCGGCCAGAGTCAGGCCCCAACTTTGCAGGAGCATTTGAATTCCGGTCAGTTTGTCGGTACCGTCAACCATGACGTCCAAGCCGTTCATCCCAGAAGAAATGGCGTTCAACTGACCGCTGAATTTGTGATTGAATTCATCCTGGCGCTTGAGCACACCGCCTTCTTCCCAGGTAATGTCGAGCTTATAAATCGAGTCAAAGACCAACCGCAAATCAGCCATCGACTGCATGTTTTCGTAGAAATATTTGGAAGCCTGGAAGCGATCGGAATTCTCCGGTAGATTGCAGTACGTGCCGTTTCGACCGACTAGGATCACTTCAGCGCCGGCAAAACTGGGTTCGCTTAAAATCCAATCCAGGGCTTTCTTCAAGACTAAATGGTCAATGATCTCTTCGTGGATGATCACCCCTCGTTCGTCGATGACTAATGCGCCGTTGTTACAAACGTATGAGATCGGGCCGTGAACATTTTTGAACAGACCCAACAGATGCTGGTATTGATTACTGCTGGCGGAGATGAAGTGCATCCCCTTATCGCCTAATTGATCCAATTGCTGTTGGAACTGTTGCTCATCAAAAGTTCCCTGATCATTCAAAAATGTTCCGTCCATGTCGCTTGCAATCACTTTCACCACAATGACTCCTCCATTCAAATTTCGATAATTGGTTATACTCTCATTTTAAGGGATTAGTTTGGTTTGTAAATTAATTTTATATCTTGTATACTGAATTTGATCATACAACTATCTGGGGTGCCTTATTGGCTGAGAAAAACCCATCGAACCTGATCTGGACAATTCCAGCGAAGGGAGCATGCTCCGTTGTATTTAGATGGATAAATTGCAATTAGATGAATTTCTGAGGCCAGGGCAAAACGACCAGTTTTGTGCCTGGCCTCTTTGTGTGCTCAGCAATTGGACTTTCAGTGACTTATTTGATCAAAATCATATTTGGAGGTCTTGTTATGGATAACAAGAGTCAAGCAACCGGCGGCAAAAAGCAAAGCCAATGGACGCTTAGAAACATTATTTTAATTGCCTTAATTGCTATTTTTACTGGTATTATTTTTTGGGGAGCCGGCTTTTTATACACCGGATTGACTGTTGCCCTGACCCCATTTGGAATGGCCCCATTTGCCAACGACCTGTTGATGGGCCTGTGGTGCATGGCGGGTCCATTAACCGGATTCATTATTCGCACGTTCGGTTCGGCCTTCCTGGGTGAATTCCTGGGGGCTTCGGTTGAAGTCTTCCTTGGCGGTCAATGGGGCGCAGGCGCCTTTATTTCCGGCTTGGTCCAGGGAATTGCTTCTGAACTCGGTTTCACGCTGACCGGCTACAAACGCTATGACTGGTTCGGATTGAATGCCTCAATCTTCACAACGGTTGTTTTGACATTTGCCTGGGACATGATTCGAAATGGTTATGACAAATTCAGTCTGCCACTGCTCTTGGGACTATTCGTCACCCGTTATATTTCAACCTTTATCTTCGCCGGTGTCTTGACCAAGATGATTGTTAAATTATTGGATCGTAGTAAAGCAATTAACTTGTAATTATAGGGGATTTGATCATGACTGATGTTTCAATTAACCATTTCACTTTTCACTATCCACAAAGCGACGTCAAGGTCTTAAACGACATTAATCTGACCTTCAAGAGTCATCATTTCTCACTGCTGTCCGGACCATCCGGCAGCGGCAAGTCCACCTTACTGTACTTTATTGCCGGCCTGTACCCGCATTTTATCGGGATTGATGCAGTCGGTGAGATCAAATTTGGCGATACCAACATCAAGGATATCCCCCGGGAAAAAATCAGCCAGTCAGTGGCGATGATGTTCCAAAATCCCAATCAGCAATTCGCGATGGACACTGTCGTTCACGAAATGACGTTTGTCTTGGAGAACTTGCGGATTGCGCCGGATAAAATGGACGACATCATCAACGACGCCCTGGAATTCTGTGGCATCAAACGGCTGCGTTCGCGGGTGATCAACACTTTGTCCGGTGGTGAAAAGCAGCGGGTGGCTTTGGCCTGCATCGTTGCCATGGATCCTCAGGTGATCGTGTTGGATGAACCGTTTGCCAGCATTGACCCGGGGTCGCGGGAAGATTTGATTAACAAATTAAAATTACTCCAACAAGAACACGGCAAAACCATTATTTTAGCGGACCATGATTTGACCAGTTATCGGGGATTGGTGGATGAATTCTACTATTTGGATCCGGATACCCATCAAATCAGCCTTTTGGATGACCAACAAGCTGAACATTTCTTCAAAAACTTCGAATCAACTCAACAAATGCACAAGCGAGTTGAGATTCCCACTGGCGATGACCATGCGATTATCAAGCTCAGCGATTTTAAATTGGAGCCGCACGCCTCTCTGCTATTGACCCTGAATCACTTTGATTTTTACAAAGAAAAAACCACTTTGATCACCGGTGCCAATGGCATTGGCAAGTCAACCCTGTTTAACGCGTTGACCAACCTGCTGCCCTATAAAGGGACCATCGTCTTTGACGGCAAGGATATCCAAAAAATTCGGCCACTGCCGTATGCGAAGAAAGTGACATTGTTGTTCCAAGATGCTGAGAACCAATTTTTGAACATCACGGTCAAAGAAGAGCTCGATTTATCACTCGCCAACCGGACGAATACCGACTACACGCAAGCAGACGTTGATGACATGCTCAGCAAGCTTGATATGGCCGGCAAAGACGAACGAATCGTGTATTCGTTAAGTGAAGGACAGAAGAAGAAGCTGCAAATCATTGAAATGTTGATCATGAATCCGCCAGTATTATTAATGGACGAACCATTCAAAGGCTTGGACTATCATTCCCTGGAAGTCGTGGTTGGTTTCTTGAATCGGGCCAAAACCGATTTCCATCAAACCCAGATTATCATTTCGCATCAGCTGTCCGGATTGGATACCCTGATTGATTATCACGCCGCCTTTGAAGACCAAAATCTGACTTACCAGGAGGTTATCAAATGAATCCTGGAATGAAATTATTATTGGTGATGCTGATTGCGTTGGAAATCTCATTTACCCAAAGCTTAATCGTCAACATCATCCTGATCACCATCAGCTTTTTATATATTCTCACCCAACACGTCAGTATGAAGGCCTTGTTTGGGATTATCTTCTGGCCACTATTTCCTGCCGTTGGTCTATTCGTTTCTCAATGGCTGTACGGAAGTGCCGGCATCCATTTTGCCTGGATTCTGTTTACCCGGATCTATGCCTATGTATTCCTGGGGGCAACCTTCACGTTGACCAGCAGCATCACCGACCTGTCGTTGACCTTGGAGCAGGATTTTCATCTGCCCTCCAAATTTGCCTATGGCGTTTTGGCCGCATTTAACTTAATGCCTAAAATTGCTGAAGAAGTCCGCATTATCAAGACTTCGGCATTGATGCGCGGCGAGGCACTGCATTTCTGGTCACCGAAGCTGTACTTTAAATCAATTCTCTCGTCAATCCAATGGTCACAGAACTTGGCAGAAGCCATGACCTCTCATGGGTTTGTCGAGGATTATGAACGGACCCACTACAAGGTCATTCGCATCACGGCAATTGATTGGGCACTGTTTGTTGTCCTGCTGGCCGCCGTTCAAGTTTTGCTATTCTTTATCAAATACTAAACGCCAATATTCCAACATTTCCTTTTTTGACTTATAATTATGTAAGAGAAAGATATATTGGAAGAAGGCGTTTTTTATGCGGGCAAATCAATTCGCATTTGCGTTTGGAATTTTTGCGTTAATCGTTGGAATTATTGTTGATATTTATGGGTTAGTCACCCAATTTGGCTCGCTGGACAGCGCCCAGGTGGTATTGATCGGGTCAATCATTTTGGCAATCGGCCTGGCATTCTTGTCCCTGCCGAACCGCTGGGAACGATATGCCGGCCAGTTGGTCGTTGGCCTTGGTTTACTGTACTATTTTTACATTCAAACCAACAAATGGTGGGTGGCAGTCATCATCGCCATTATCGCCATGGCCTTAATGGAATATGGACTGAAACATCGTTAAAATGTGTCAAAATTTCAATTATTGGTATAATAGATTTATAGAGCAAGTTGGATCACGAATTTTGATGGAGGAGAATGACGATGGCAGAAAAATTTAGTACCTTAGCGGAAGAAATTATTAATTATCAAAAGAAGAACGATATGCCCGACACAGCGTTAGCATTTAACCTGCACATATCAGTTGAACGCCTCCACAATATCAAATCAATGGAATCGGACCCCACACCGGACGAGAAGAGAACGATTGAGCAGTTTGTGCGTTAGAGCGCGACGAGACCCGGTTAGGGCCCTGAACATAAGTGAGAAAAATCAATGATGAACGGTCTTTGTTCATCGTTGATTTTTTTTGCTTATGTGGCTGGGTCCTGGGTCGTCGGAGCGTATTTTCTACCTATAGTCAAGTTATACCGGCAATTTAAGACCATTCTTTTTCTGTCGGGCATGGCTGTGCCGTAAATTAATTGTTTTTCTGGTTAGGTAAAGTGGC
>Ga0214927_100040_pt1 | contig 133355 bp, 111 predicted proteins | sample Stichaenrichm16X_FD_168612 | JGI IMG/M metagenome (GOLD analysis project Ga0214927, IMG submission 168612) | Xylose enriched microbial communities from anaerobic bioreactor in Madison, Wisconsin, United States - 16X | ecosystem: Engineered > Bioreactor > Anaerobic > Unclassified | place: USA... | reverse complement strand
CTGATGCTCGGGAAGTCGGGAAGGTAGGGAGGCGCCGGCGGGCCCGTGACGAAACCCGAAAAACTTTCGTGCACGGACCCGAAAGAAATCCATGCTCAAAGTCGAAAGTCAGGCTTGACTAAACACAGGTTTGGGAGCTGGGTGGCCGTGCCCCGGATCTGCACGCCTTGGTTGCCCGTGCCTAGTTGCCCCGGCCGTGACCGTCCCGCTCGCGCTGTCGGTAGCCTGTGGAAAGGGAAGTGCGATGGGCTGAGAAGGACCATAGGGCCAGGTTTTCCGGGTTCCAGCGCCGCCTGCCCCTCCTCTCTCTTCGGGTGTCTAGCCCGCGCACTCGGGCATCGTCGCATCCCACATGGCTTAGAAAGTACGGTGCCCGCACGGATGGGGAGCCACGCGGCTTAGAAAGTCAGGTGCCCGAACGGATGGAGAGGGCGAACGCTTAGAAAGCACGGTGCCTGCGCGAGTGGTGGGGCTCCGCCGCTTAAAGTTTCCGGTGCCCGAATGGGTTTTGCGGTCAAATGCTTAATCCTGCCGGTGCCCGGTCGGTTTGGAAGGGAAGAAATCCGTACGGGTTTCGGAATCTTTAAGCACGGCCCCCCCGGCGCCTGCGCGGGCCCCGGGAGTATTAAGCACCCGCACCTATCGGCCGCGTGGGGCCACGCGCTTAAAGAACCTAGCCCCCGTGTCTATTGGCCGTCCGAATGCTTAGCAAGCCTAGCCCTCATGTGAGTTTTAAGCGCTTTACTCGCACGAGGCCTAGCATCTCTAAGCTTTCGGGACGGAAATCCACACGAGGCCTAGTGGCGCTAAGCATCGTGGTTCGGAATTTGCATGGGGGCTAGGATTGCTAAGCATCCGGCACGGGGATTCGCATGAGGGCTGGGTTTGCCAAGCATGGCGCCCCCCAATTCGTGCGAGCCCGGGAATCTGCCGGCACATGGCTTCCGCCACTCACGCGGGCAGTGGCGCGGCCAAGCGTTTCGCCTGCTGATGGGCCTGGACAATGGCGCGGCTTGGGGCCAGCTCCCGTCGCGGGACGGCAGACCTGCCCCGCCCCTCTTTGACCTATGAAACGGCAACCTGTGCCGTGAGATGTCGGGGGAGAAGGACCAGTGACCAGAATGCGGCCGGCGACTGGCTTTGCGAACCCCTATGCCTCGCCCGTCTCGCCTGCCTTGGCCTTTGAGCCGTGTCGGGCCGTGCCGCGGGACGGCACCAGCACCGTGCTGTCGCCAAACTGCGAGATGAGGTCTTCGAGCTGCGAGATGTAGTCCTGAGCCAGCTCGGAGAGCTTGCGCTGGGAGTGGACCACGTACCCCACGTTCATGACCTCGTCGGTCTCGAGGGGGATGGAGACGATTCCCGCGAACATCTCGTCGGACCTAACGCCCGTGGACACCAGGAAGCCGTCGTAGTCGCGCAGCAGGCCGGTCATGGTCGCGCGGTCGCTCACGATGATCTGGCGGCTGTTGGGCAGCGAGCTCAGGGGCTCCTCCGAGAAGTAGAGCGAGCTGTCCGGCCCCTGCTCAAAGGTGTACCGCGGCCAGTTGGCGAGGTCCTGCGTCCTCACGCTCTTCTTGGACGCAAGCGGATGGCCCTCGTGAACGAACACGTGGGGGCGCGCCTTGAACAGGGGGACAAAGCGCAGGCTGCACTCCTCCAGGCGTCGGCGCAGGGGGCGTTCGTTGCTTGTCCCCAGGTAGAGGATGCCGAGGTCGCTCTTGAAGCTGCGCACGTCCTCGATCACGTCGGCAGTGCGCGTCTCCCTCAGGGTGAACTCCTCCGAGTTGCCGTTGTCGTGCTGCGCGACGAAGCGGATGAACGCGTTCACGGCAAAGGCGTAGTGCTGCGACGACACCGAGAGCCTCTGGTGGGCCCTGACCTTTCCGCGCTGGTACCTGTCGGCGAGGAGGTCCGCTTGCTCCACCACCTGGCGCGCATACGAGAGGAACTCGACGCCGTCGCTCGTGAGCGAGATGCCCCGGCTCGACCGGTTGAAGATGGTGATGCCCATCTCCTGCTCGAGCTCCTTCACCGACACGGAGAGCGATGACTGCGACACGAACATGCTGTGCGCGACGGCGTTGATCGAGCCGCTCTCGGCGATGGCGATGACGTAGCGCAGCTGCTGAAGGCGCATGGGGGTCTCCTCTGACGGGTGTCGAACTTCCATCGATTTAAGCGATAGGAGAGGGACGCGTCAAAGGGTGGCGCGCGGGGATGAATGGGTGCGACAACTCAGCAAACTGCTGGTAGACATACCAAAAAACGGCATATCGACACCATGGATAACCAAGTATGGAAAGCGCATATACGCGGGCGTGCCGCCAGGATGTGGCACCCGCGGCCGTGCGTGCCCCTACCGTGCCAGTATGAGGTTGACCCCCAGGCCAGCGATGGCCCCTGCCGTCCGGTCGTCCACCGAGTCGTCCAGCACCACGTTGTCCATCTGCTCGAGGCCGGCAAAGCGCTCCAAGGCGACGACCCCCAGCTTGGAGGCGTCCGCAAGGAGCGTGTGCTCCCCGGCCATGGAGAGGAGCCTGCGGTCCAGCTGGGCGGCTCGGACGTCCGGGGCGGTGAGCCCCGCCTCCAGGCTCACGCCCATCGTGGACATGAAGCACTTCTGCGCGTGGAACGCGTCCGCCATGAGTTCGGTCTGGTCGCCATAGGAGTACTGCTGCCTGTGGCTCAGCTCGCCGCCCAGGACGATCACCGTGAAGTCGTCCCGCGCGTCGAGCGCGAGGGCGACGTTGAGGTCGGGGGTGATGACCCGCAGGTCGTGCACATTGGAGCGCGCGAGCGCACGGGCGAAGGCGAGGACGGTCGTCCCCGTGGCCAGCACGATGGTCTCCTCGGAGCCAACCAGGGGCAGCGCGGCGTGGGCTATGCGGCGCTTCTCGGCTGCGTACCCGCGGAGCTCGGGGGAGGCCTCCCGCGGCATGCCGCTTGCCGGGACGGCTCCGCCGTAGGTGCGCACGACCTTGCCCTCCGCCTCCAGCGCGGCGAGGTCCGTGCGGATGGTCGCCGTGGTGACGTCGAACTGCCGCGCAAGGTCGTTGACCGTGCAGCGCGACCGCTCCCTCACCAGCGAGGCGATCTTGCGCCTGCGCGTCAGGGCGCTGTCCGCATCGCGTACCATCGTGCACCTCCCTCGCCATGCCGTGCAGCCAGAAGGGGCCGCCGGGACGTCTGGTCACCGTACTTCTCCCCCTCGCGCGTGGGGTGTATCAGACAACTCCTGATGGGACAAAAACAGGGACCGAACGACCGGGGGAGGGGAGACGTGCGGGTGGCTTGACGGTATCTCGCCGGATGGCGCAAAGGTCCACCGCGGGCATGCCACGGCAGGCAACCTCCATCATCGTGAAAGCCGGCTGCATGATTGATGGGTTGGGGCTACGCCAGCCTCTGCACGTAGCGCACGAAGGCGTCGCGCGCCCGCGCCGTCGGGAAGGTCGCGGTGTACGAGTAGTCGCACATCTCGTCCGCGATGGCGCTGGGGACGGGCCCGCTCATGCGGATGGCGTCGCCAAACCTCGCGCGTATCTCCCCGTCGGAGTGGGCGTAGCGATGGCCCCTCCGCCTCCCGGCGTACACGCAGTAGCTTGCGTGGCCGGAGCGGGGCAAGAGGCGCCTGTCGTGGCACACCATGTCAGCCCAGATCTGGTACACGTCGGTGGAGTGGGCAAAGTCCATCATGTCCGGGGTGTGGCCTCCCGGCGGCCTGATGTTGACCTCGAGCCCCACGTAGTCGCCCTCCTCGCCCAGCCCGGGCCGCGACTGCGACAGCCTGAAGAACTCCATGTGCACGAACCTGCTCCTGAGGCCAAAGCTCACCGCGGCGGCACGCCCGAGCGAGCGCAGCCGCGGGTCGACCCTCGGGCGGCACCAGTAGGCCAGGTCCAGGTTCCTCTCGGCCACGTCGGCCATCGAGGGAGGGAACTCCTCCATGTTCTCGAACAGCGGGTTAGAGTGCGAGTCCAGGATCGCGTCGTACGACACGATGTCCCCGGGCACAAACTCCTCGATCACGTAGGGGCGCCGCGGGGCGGGGGAGAGGAACGCGGCAAGCTCCGCCTCGTCGCAGATCTTGCGGGCGCCGTCGGCGCCCATGCCAAACTCTGGCTTGGCGAACAGGGGAAAGCCCACCTCGAGCGAGAAGCGCCGTGCCGCCGCGAGGGTCGTCACCCGCTCCTGCCGGGCGGACGGGATGCCGGCGGCGGCGTAGAGGGGCTTCATGCACGCCTTGGACCTCAGGCGCGCCACCTCCTCGACGCCCGGCCCGGTCGTCACGTTGAAGTCCGTGCGCAGGCGCGCGTCGAGCTCGAGCCAGTACTCGTTGTTCGACTCGATCCAGTCGACCTTGCCGTACTTGTAGCTGAAGAAGGCGACCGCCCTGAACACGGCGTCGTAGTCCTCGAGCGACGGGGTGTAGTAGTACTCGGCGAGGGAGTTGCGCAACCGCTGGTCAAGCTGGTCGTAGGGGGTGTCACCGATCCCCAGCACCCGCACACCCTGCCGCCCCAGCCGGTCGCAGAACTGCCAGTAGCCGCTGGGAAACTGCGGGGAGACGAAGACGAAGTTCACCCTGCCTCCAACCCTCGTGGACGTTTCAGGGAGAAATCGTAGCAGTGGGAGGTAGTGGCGTGGTGGGACGTTTTCCCCTTGGACGCGAACGCCTGCGAGTTGGGCGCCAGCCTTGCGTCTTAACTGTACTAAGTGTATTAACTGTACTAGTATCACTGAGTCAATAACGGAGGGGAGACGGATCGCCGCCTCCCCGGGGAAGAGGGGCGTCTGGGTTGGAGTTGCTCTCGCTGCAGTTCGCCATCTTCCTGGTGGCGCTCCTAGCCGCCTACTACGCGGCCGGCCGCCTGGTGGGGCGGGGCCAGTGGGTCGTGCTCCTGCTGGGGAGCCTCGCCTTCTACGGCATGGCCGGGACCTGGAAGACCCTGGCGTTCGTCCTGGTCGCCGGCATCTCCACGTGGGCGGCGGCGCTCGCGTTCTCACGCCTCGACGCCGGGCTCAAGGCGAGGCTGGGGGAGACGCGCGACCGCTCCGCCCGCAAGGAGGCCAAGGCGGTGGTCCGCCGGCGCAAGAGGCTTGCCCTTCTCGCCTGCCTCGCGCTCTGCCTGGGGACCCTCGCGTACCTCAAGTACTGGAACGTGGTGCTGTTCGAGCTCGGCCTGGCCTCGTCACCCCACGGGATGGGGCTTCTCCTGCCGCTCGGCATCTCGTTCTACACGTTCCAGGCGATCTCGTACCTGATCGACGCCTATCGCGGCAGCCTCCAGGCGGAGCGCAGCCTCCCCAGGCACCTCATCTTCCTCCTCTACTTTCCGCAGCTGATCCAGGGGCCCATCAACCGCTACGGCGACCTGGCGCCGCAGCTCTTCTCCCCGCATGCGCCGCGCGAGGTCGACCTCTCCCGCACGCTCCAGCTCCTGCTCTTTGGCATGCTCAAGAAGTACGCGATGGCGGACCTGCTTGCCGGCCTGATCACCCGCCTGCTCGCCGGTGCCGGTGACGGCGCCCCGGGCTCGCTCGCGATCATGGCGATCCTCCTCTACTCCGCCCAGCAGTACGGGGACTTCTCCGGAGGCATAGACATGGTCGAGGCCGTCTCGGAGCTCCTGGGCATCCATATGGCCCCCAATTTCCGGCGCCCGTACCTCTCCACCTCGCTCGCGGACTTCTGGCGGCGGTGGCACATCACCCTGGGCACCTGGATGCGCGACTACGTGTTCTACCCGCTCGCCCTCACGCGTCCCATGCGCGCACTCGGGAAGGTGGCGGGAAGGAGGCTCGGCGGCCACGTTGGCAGGACGCTCCCCGCGTGCGTGGCCAACGTCGTGGTGTTCCTCCTCGTGGGCCTGTGGCACGGCGCCGAGGTGCACTACCTGGTCTGGGGCCTGTACAACGGTCTGGTCATCGCGTCGGCAGACCTGCTGCGGCCCGCCTTCGACCGCGCGAGCTCCCTGCTGCGGATAGACCGGTCCACCAGGGGCTGGCACGCGTTCAAGGTGGTGCGCACCTTCGCGGTGGTCAACGTGGGCTGGTACTTCGACCGCATCTACGACTTTGGTGCCAGCCTCGCCTGTCTGCGCCAGTCGGTGCTGCATCCCGACTTCGCCGGGCTCCCGCAGGCGCTCCTCGCCCTGGGCATGGGCAAGTCGGAGCTGCTCCAGGTGCTCGTGGCGGGTGCCGTGGCGCTGCTGGTCGCCTGTGTCAGCCTGTACGAGGAGCGTGGGGGCGACGCGCGCGGGTGGCTCTCGCGCCGCCCCGTCGCGGTCAGGGCTGCCGCCTGCGCGGCCATGTGCCTGATGGTCGCGCTCTCGCTCTCGTTCGACGTGGGAGGGGGGTTCATGTATGCCAACTACTGATCCAGCTACGGATGGGTCCCGCCCCGACCGGCGGCAGTCGCGCGCGCATCGCATCGCCGCCGCGCTCGTCTCGCTCGCCACCTTCGCGGGTGCCTACCTGCTCGCACTGTGGGGCCTGGGAGCCTACGGTTCGACGACGGCGGTCGCCTGGCACGACTTCCACGCGGCGGAGAGGCTCGACACCCTGGTGGTGGGGTCGTCCTTTGGGCAGCAGGGCATCGACCCCGTCACCCTCGACGCGCGCCTGGGTACCAGGACGGTCAACCTCGCGACGCCCGGCCAGACCCCGGACGACTCCCTCGACGCCATCAAGTGCGGCGTGGGCGAGAAGGGCGTGCGCCACGTGATCCTTGCGGTGGGGCTCGACTCGCTTGGCACGCGCCTTGACACCAACTCGCACGTCGCCTTCGTGCTCGGCCGCTACGAGGGCGACCCGCTGGGTTCCGCATCGTCGCTCGCCGCCTTCGCCCTGCGTCCCGACGTGGTCGGCACGCGAGACTCCGTGCGCGCCCTCTTCCCCTGGACCTGCCTCCCCACCTACTCGCCCCGCTCGGTCGCGCTCAACCTTCGCAGCCGCATCCTGGGCGGGGACGTGGCACGTGCCACCGAGGGGCTCGTGCGCGGGTGGCACTACGTGGGCGGGGGCTACGGCAACTACGACCGAACGATCGCGCCGGGTGACGGCCGCACCTCGCTCCAGGTGTTCGGCAGCCCCCACGTGGACCGCTGCGTGTGGGACGAGTACGCGGCGATCTGCGACTGGTGCCGTGAGCACGACGTCTCGCTCACGGTCGTCGCCACGCCCCACCCCGCCTACGACATCGCCGCGTTTGGGGACGACTACCCGCGAATCATGGGTGACTTTCAGCGGATGGTCCAGGCCAGGGGTGCGACGTACCTCGACCTCAACCTCGCCCACCGCGACTGCTACGACCCGCCCCTCTCGGACTTCGACGACTTCGAGCACCTCAACGCAACGGGCGCGGAGCGGCTCACGAACGTCCTCGCCCGGCTGATTGGCCCGGGCGGGGCGGGGGAGAGGGACGTTGTGCTCGGGAGCTACGACGACTGGGACGTCTGGCGGCGGGAGCACCTGCCCCAGGCCGGCGATGATGGGAGGCAGTCATGACCAACGTGCTCGAGTGGCTCGAGGCGACCGCGGGCAGGGTGCCGGACAAGGTCGCCGTCGCCGACCCCGACTCGTCGATGACCTTCGCTGGGCTGCTCCACGCGAGCAGGGCGGCGGGTAGCTGGCTCGCCAGCGAGGCGGGGGTGAAGCCGCGCACGGCGGTCGCCCTCTACCTGGAGAAGAGCGTGCCGGCGCTTGCCTGCATGCTGGGCGCGGTGTATGCGGGCGGGTTCTACTCGGTGCTCGACCCCCGGCAGCCCGCGGCCCGCATCCGCTCCATCTGCGCGTCGCTCCGCCCCGCGGTCGTCCTGTGCGACGACGCGACGGAGGCGGGAGCCCGCGAGGCCTTCGCGGGCACGGGCGCTCGGGTGGCCAGGCTCGACGAGCTCCTCTCGCATCCCGTGGACGAGGGGGCCCTCCGTCGCGTGCGGTCGCAGGCGACCGACGTGGACCCCCTCTACGTCAACTTCACCAGTGGCAGCACGGGGGTGCCCAAGGGCGTCGTGGTCGCGCATCGCTCGGTGATTGACTTCATCCCCACCTTCGCGTCCACGTTTGGCATGGGGGAGGGCGACGTCTTCGCCAACCAGGCCCCCTTCGACTTCGACGTGTCGGTCAAGGACATCTACACCTGCCTGCTCACGGGTGCGCGCCTGCAGCTTGTCCCCCGCGAGTACTTCAGCGTCCCCACCCGCCTGATGGACTACCTTGCCAACTGCCACGCCACGACCCTGGTGTGGGCGGTGAGCGCCCTGTGCTTCGTCACGATCATGAACGCCCTGGAGTACCGCGTGCCGCCCGAGGTGGACAAGGTCCTGTTCTCGGGCGAGGTCATGCCTCCCAAGCAGCTTGCCAAATGGCGCCGCCACCTCCCGGATGCGCTCTACGCCAACCTCTACGGGCCCACGGAGGTCACCTGCAACTGCACCTACTTCGTGGTTGGTCGCGACTACGGGCCAGGCGAGACGATACCCATGGGAAGGCCCTTCCCCAACGAGCGGGTGTTTCTCCTCGGTGATGGGGGCAAGGAGGTCACGACGCCGGGCGAGACGGGCGAGGTCTGCGTGGCCGGCACGGCGCTCGCCCTTGGCTACCTGGGCGACCGCGAGCGCACGGTCGCAGCGTTCGTGCAGAACCCCCTCAACGGCCGCTGGGACGACCGCACCTACCTCACGGGCGACCTCGCTCGCTACGACGAGGACGGCAACCTGGTGTACGTCTCGCGCAGGGACAACCAGGTCAAGCTGCTGGGCCACAGGATCGAGCTGGGTGAGGTCGAGGCGGAGGCGACTCGTATCGATGGGGTCGAGCAGGCGGTCTGCCTCCTCGACCGCAGGAGGAAGCGCCTGCGCCTCCTCTATGTGGGAAAGGCGGAGCATCGGGACGTGACGGAGGGGCTCCGCTCGGTGCTCCCACCGTACATGGTCCCCGGAACCACGAGGCGGCTCGAGGCCATGCCGCTCACCAAGAATGGGAAGGTCGACCGCGTGGCGCTGTGCGAGGGGGAGGGGCTGTGATGACCGAGGACGAGCTTCTGGGCGTGGCGGAGAGGTTCGGGACGCCCACCTTCGCGTTCGACGCGGTCGCCTTCGGGCGGCGGGTCGCACTGGTGGGCCAGGCGTTTGGGTCGGAAGTGAGCCTGTGCTACTCCATCAAGGCAAACCCCTTCCTCGTCCCAGCCGCCCGCGATGCTGGGATGCGGCTCGAGGTCTGCAGCCCGGGCGAGCTCGCCATCTGCGAGGCGCTCGGCGTTCCGGGGGAGACGATCGTGTACTCGGGCGTCTGCAAGCGCGAGGATGACGTCCATGAGGCCCTCTCGTATGGCGTCGGGACCTTCACCGCCGAGTCGCTGGGGCAGCTCGCGCTGGTGGACCGCGTGGCGAGGTCGTGCGGGGCCCGCGTCCCCGTGCTCCTCAGGCTCAACGCCGGGAGCCAGTTTGGGATGTCGCGGGCGGACCTCGTCCGTGCCGTGGACGGGAGCGACTCGCTTCCCGGCGTCGAGCTGGTGGGCATCCACCACTTCGCGGGCACGCAGCGAAGGAGGCTCGACCACCAGCGGCGCGACCTCGCCATGCTCCAGGACCTTGCAGACGAGCTGGTGCGCGAGCACGGGTGGCGTCCCTCTCGCCTGGAGTACGGCCCCGGGCTCGCCGTGCCGTACTTTGAGGGGGACGACTTCTCCAACACGCTCGCGCCCGCCCGGGAGCTCGCGGACGCCCTGCGGCACGCCGCCTCTCGCCTTGACCTCACGGTTGAGATGGGCCGCTTCCTCGCCAGCGAGTGCGGTAGCTACGTCACGCAGGTCGTCGACCTCAAGGATGCGGACGACCAGACGAGCTACGCCCTCGTGGACGGCGGCATCAACCACGTGGTCTACCTGGGCCAGCTGATGGGGCTCAAGGTCCCGGTGGTGAGGAACCTCTCGCTTGGAGATGGAAGGGCGCGACGGGAGCGGGAGTGGACCGTCTGCGGGAGCCTGTGCACCACCGGCGACGTCCTGGTGCGCAAGCTCCGCATCCCGCTTGCGGAGGGGGACCTGCTCGCGTTCGACAACCTGGGTGCCTACTCGGTCACCGAGGGCATCGCCCTGTTCCTCAGCCGCGAGCTCCCGCTCGTAGCGCTCCGTGGGGAGGGCGGCTGGCGGGTCGCTCGCAAAAGGGTCGAGACGAGTGCGCTCAACCTGCCGTTAGCCACGCCAGGTATGGGGATGTAGCAAGCCGTGGGGCCCGCGCCCCGTGTTGCGTCCCCGGCATGGGGGCGAGAAGGGAACACAGACATGGACGACATCACGCTCGAGCAGGTCATCGACATGCTGGACCAGATCAAGGACGACGTGGACTTCTCCACGGCGGTGAACCTGGTGGACGACCGCATCCTGGACTCGTTCGACATCCTCTCGATCATCGGGGCCATCGACGACGAGTTCGACGTGTCGGTGCCCGCCAAGGACATCGTGCCGCAGAACTTCAACACCGCCCAGGGCATCTACCAGATGGTGCTGGACCTGGCTCAGGGAGAGTAGCGAGTCGGCGCGCCCGGCGTGCCTTTCGTTGGCGTCGCGGGGAGTCATTCGCCTGGTGTTGCCTCGGTCGGGGGGTGCTTAACTCCACGAGCTCCCGTGTGGATTTCGGGGAACGATGCTTAGCCGCCCTAGCCCCCATGCGGATTTCGGAGGCAGATGCTTAATGTCGCTAGCCCTCGTGTTGGTGGCGCGACGGAAATCCGCAAGAGGCCGGGGAGGGCTAAGCAGCGCGAGGACAAATCCGCATGAGGCCGGGGGGAGCTAAGCATGCTCGGCAGGGAGAGACCCCGGGCTACGGCCGTACGCCCGCTGTCTAGGTCTGGAGAACCGTCCGGGGGCAGGGACCCCGGGGGAGAGGACTCCCCGAGCGGGAGACTCAGCAAGCCGAGGCTCAGCTCGAACGAACCCGGGGCGCGGTGTGCGCGCAACGGGCTCAATGTGTCCATGACTCTCCGTGACGTGCGTGCGAGAAAAAACGGGGACGGTCCCATGCGCGGAACCGTCCCCGTGTCACGAGCGCCCTCAGGCCCCCTACTTCTTCTTCCTGCTGGACCTCACGGTCTTCGCGCGGGTGGTGCCGCCCTTCGCGGACGACCTGCCCGCGGCGCTCTTCGCGGCGGTCGACTTGGTCGCAGCCGGCTTTGCCGCGACGGTCTTGGACGCGGTCGGCTTGGTCGCGCTGGTCTCGGTTGCCTTGGGCTCCGGCTTGGCGGCCGTCGCGGCCTTCGCGGCGGGCTTGGGCGAGACGGGCTTCGTCGCGGCAGCCGCCGTCGCCTTGGCGGGCGCGGCCTTTGCGCTCGCGGTCGTCTTCGCGGCAGCCTTTGGCTCCGGCTTGGCGGCTGCCTTGGCAGCAACCTTGGGTGCGGCCTTCGCGGCGGGCTCAGCCTTGACCTCAGCCTTTGCCACGGGCTTTGCCTCCGCCTTCGCTGCCGTGGCCTTGGGAGCGGCCTTGGTGGCAGCGGGCTTCTCTGCCGTCTTGGCAGAAGCCTTGGTTGCGGCAGCGGCCTTCGCGGGGGCCTTCGCTGCAGCGGTGGTCTTGGCAGCGGCCTTCGCCGCCGGCTTGGCCTTGGGCTCTGCCTTTGCCGCGGGCTTCTCGCTTGCCTTTGTGGCAGCCTTCGCCTGGGACTTGGGGGCAGCCTTCTTGGCGGTGGCAGGCTTCACGGCAGGCTTGTCATCCAGTTTCGCGGCGACCTTCGCAGCGGGCTTTGCCTCCACCTTGGCAGCCGGCTTGGCCTTGGCCGCAAGGTCCACGCCCTCGGACGCAAGCTCCTTCTCGATGTCCTCCAGCATCAGGGGCATGAAGTAGCGAAGCTGCTTCTTCCACCAGTAGGGGTCGTGGTTCACGTCGTAGCCCCAGAAGTCGCACCAGTGGGGCACGCCCAGGCGGTCGAGCTCGTGGTCGATGGCGCGGACGTCGTCCTGGCCGTCCTCAAACGCGCCCTGCCCAACGCAGAACAGCAGGCTGCGATGGCGGTACAGCTCCACGTAGGGGTGGTTGAGGGGCATGTTGGGGAGGAACGAGACGATGTCGTTGTCGTAGAGCGTGGGGTTGGACCAGTCGCCAAAGAAGTAGCTCGCGCGATAGACGCCCGAGAGGGAGAGGCAACCCTGGAACAGGTCCGGGCGGCGGAGCGCCGCGAGCGCGGCATGCGTGGCGCCCATGGAGCAGCCCATCGCCAGCGGGCGCAGCTCGGAGCCGTTGAGCTCGTGCACCTGGGGCAGAAGCTCGTCGGTTACAAAGCGGAAGTAGTCCTCCTGGCGCTGTGCCCTCTTGGCCTTGTCCCCGGCGAGGTCGCTCCAGCTCCCCTGGTCGGCGTTGTCCACGGAGAACAGCTGGATCCTCCCACCGTCGATGTACTCGGCGAGGGGCTCGAGGAGGCCGTCCTGCTCAAACGACTCGCAGGTGTGGTCCTGGGTCTGGAAGGTGACGATGGGGTAGCCCTTCTCGCCGTAGACGATCATGGACATGTCCTGGCCCAGGGCGTCGCTGTGGATGGTGTGGAGTTCGCGCTTCATGGTCATCGCCCGCCTTTGTTGCAGATTCGGTTATACATTTACGCGAAGAACCGCTTGTCAAGCATTCGGACAAAAACTTACGGTCAACGGTTCATTTTAGCAGGTGGACGCTATTGTGTGCAAAACTGGGCACCTCAGGGGAACCTGGCGGAGACCGAGCGTGTCCTGATGGCCCCAAATTGGGTCAGAATCGTAGGGATGCCTGCCGGCACGCGTTGTGCGATCAAATCGAGGGGGTGTGACGTGGGGGAGAGGAACGATGCACCGCGGGACGCGGCGTGGTCCTACCGGGTGTACGTGCTTCGCTGCGAGGACGGGTCCCTCTACTCCGGGATCACCACCGACGTGGCGCGTCGCATGGCGGAGCACCTGTCGCGGAGGGCGCCCGGGGCGCGCTACACCCAGCGCCATCCCGCCGTGGCGCTCGTGGGCCTGTGGCGCGCCTCGGACCGCTCGTCCGCCTGCAGGCTCGAGTGGCGCCTTCACCACATGAAGCGCTCCCAAAAGCTGCGGCTCATCGAGTCGCCGGAGCTCGCCGGCGAGGAGTGGGAGCCGGTCCCCTCCCGCGAGCGGGAGCGCCTGTGGGAGGAGGGGCTGCGGCGCAATGGGGGCGAGTAGGGCCGCGTGCGTCATCGCCTCTCGTCCGGGGTCACGGGTATGCTCTGTGAGACGGCCGGCTAGGAGCAGGGAGGACGCATGATCGAGATCGAGTGCCCCAAGTGCCACACGGTGTTCGAGGAGGACGAGTCCAAGTTCGCGGACATCGTCCGCCAGGTGCGCGACGCCGAGTTCAACCGCGAGCTCTCGGCGCAGACCAAGGCGCTCGAGCGCGAGAGGGAGTCCGCGGTCGCCGAGGCGGCGGCGAGGGCCAGGGAGGCCTCGCAGGGGGAGGTCGCCAAGAGGGACCAGCAGATCGCCCAGCTCAAGGCACAGATCGAGGCTGCCAAGTCGCAGCAGGAGCTCGCGCTCGAGGGCGCCCGCGCGCAGTCGCGGGAGGAGGTCGCGTCCCTCAAGGCGCAGCTTGAGTCGCAGGAGGCCGCCGCCAGGCTCCGCGAGGAGCGGCAGAGGGGCGAGGCGGACCGCGCGCTCGCCGAGAGGGACCGGCAGATCGGCGAGCTGCGGCAGCAGATCAAGGCGCAGGGGGACGCGTTCGAGGACCGCAAGGCGCTCGCCGTGAGCCAGGCGACCGCTGCGGTGGAGCGGGAGCGCGACGACTTCCGCCATAGGGCGGAGCTCGCGCAGAGCGAGACCAAGCGCCTCTCCCAGCAGCTTGAGGACGAGCGCGCCTCGTCGCTCCGCCGGCAGGAGGAGATCATCCGCCAGAAGGACCAGGAGCTGGAGGACTACAAGTCCATGCAGTCCCGCCTCACGGTCAAGATGGTGGGGGAGAGCCTGGAGCAGCACTGCGAGACCGAGTTCAACAAGTGGAGGAGCGCCTTCCCCCTCGCCACCTTTGGCAAGGACAACGAGGTTGTGGCGGGGAGCAAGGGGGACTTCGTCTTTAGGGACTACGACGAGGCGGGCACCGAGTACCTGTCGGTCATGTTCGAGATGAAGAACGAGGAGGGCGAGTCCACCAACCGGCACAAGAACGCCGACTTCCTGGACAAGCTAGACCGCGACCGCCGTAACAAGAACTGCGAGTACGCCGTCCTCGTCACCACGCTCGAGAAGGACAACGAGTTCTACAACCAGGGCATCGTCGACGTGAGCGGCATGTGCTCCCACCCCAAGACGTACGTAATACGCCCCCAGTTCTTCATCCCGCTGCTCACCTTCCTCCAGTCGGTGGCCCAGGGCACGCTCGGCTACCGCCGCCAGATCGAGCGCCTCAAGGGCGAGAGCATCGACATCGAGTACTTCAACCAGGCGCTGGGCGACTTCAAGGTCGGCTTTGGGCGCGACTGCGAGCATGCCTCCAAGAAGCTCTCCGACGCCATCGACGGCATCGATCGCGCCATCTCGCAGCTCGAGCGAATCCGTGAGTCGTTCCGCCTGACCGAGACCCACCTGAGCAGGGCCAACCGCAAGGCGGAGGACCTCACCATCAAGCGGCTGACCAAGAACAGCCCGCTGCTGGCCGAGCGCTTCTCCCAGCTGGATGAGGCGCCCGCGCAGGGGGAGGGGATCGAGCCGGACCAGGTGGAGACGCCCGACGCGGGGAGGCAGGGGAGCTAGGGCACCCCAACCCTCGCGATTGCCGCGTCCGTGGCGGGGGGAGAGGGGCGTGGCCCCTCCCTCGGGGCTCGACCCCATGGCTACGAGTTCGTGGGCTCCGCGACCTGGACCACGACGGTGGAGCCGACCTTCACGGTCTGGTCGGTCCCCGGCGTGGTGTTGGCGATCGTGCCGGCGGTGACGTCGTCGGTCATCACGTCGGTCCCACGCTCCACGATCAGGCCCATCCCGCTCAGGAGCTGGGACGCTCCCGTGTACGACATGCCGGAGAGGTCGGGAATAGAGACGCTCTCGTGCGTGTCTCCCTCGGACACGAGGTCACCGGCCTTGGAGTCGGGGCTCGGCCCGTCGGAGATCACGAGGTCGATCTTGGTGCCCTTCTTCTCCTGTGCGCCGGGGGTGGGGCCCTGGCTGATGACCTTGCCCGCGGCGACGGTGCTCGAGTATGCGTGCATCACGTCGTCCTTCACGAAGAAGCCGGTCTGGGCGATCTTGTCCAGGGCCCCCTCCTCGGTGAGCCCCACGAGGTTGGGGACGTCCTTGGTCGGGGAGGCGGACTTGCCCACCTTCACGGTGACGGTTGACCCGACCGCAACGGAGGTCCCCTCGCACGGCGAGGTCGCGATGACCTTGCCGTAGTCCGCCGCGTTGTCGGTGCCCTGCTCCTCCACGGTCACCTGCAGCCCGTCCTGCTCCAGGTACTGGGAGGCGTCCGAGCTGGTCTGACCAACCACGTCGGGCACGTCCACGTGCGCCACCAGGCCAAAGCAGTTGGTGAGGATCAGGGACGAGCCCAGGAAGCCCGTCGCCACCACAAAGGCGAGGGCGCGCGCCCAGCGGGGGACGGCGCGCAGGCGATGCCGCCGCGCGGCCCCACGGCTCCCTTTGGGGAGGATGCCCGTGACGTCAACCGACGCGGCGGTCACGGCTCCCGTGGACGACAGGTTGGCCTCCTCGTCCTGGGCAGTCGTGATGTCGGGCAGCACACTCCCATGGGATGCGGGAACACATTGGCCTGCGCTGGGCTTCGGGGAATCGTCGCGTGGGGCCGGGGCGGGGGCGCTTGACTCCTTGCCGCCGTCCTGGGGAGAGACCTGCGCCTCCGGTGTCGCGAAGTGCCTTCCCCTACGCGGGGCCTCGTCGCCCGCCTCCAGGGGCATGGGCCTCTCATCGCCCTGCTGGTCTCGCACGCGCTGCCTCCCCCCGATGAAAGTTGCGTCGCTTCTCGCATCAGTCATCTTAGGGCATGCATGCGTAAAAGGTAACTATGAGGGATGCGTGCATGGCGAGCCCCACGCGCACAAGGGGGAGAGACGCCCTGCTCAGGGGGTTGATGAGTGTTCTACCTTGGGATACGTCTGTTGAGGGTCGTTATTCTCGCCTAGAAAAACCTGCCGTCCGCCGAATATTCCGATGTCCCAGAATCACTCTTACAGTGCGTCGGAGGCCTGCAGCATGAGGGAGAGGACCAGGGCGAGCCCGTCCTCCAGGCTCGCGAGGTCGACCCACTCGTCGCGCGTGTGGAGGAGCGAGCCCCTCACGGCGCCCACGCAGATGGAGGGGATGCCAAGGGAGAGGGGGATGTTGGCGTCGGTGGAGGCGGGGGAGGCATCCACGTCGCGCCCCGTGACGGAGCGGATGGTGTCAGCGCTCCGCTTTGCGAGTGCGGTGAGCCTGCGAGCGTCGACCGGGCCGTTGCCAGGGCGGACGCCGATGGTCTCGACCTCGATGTCGACGCCGTCGCGCCGGCACGAGTCGAGGGCGGCCCTGAACAGGCCCTCCATGCGCTTGAGGTTTGCCGCGGACTCGCTCCTGAACTCGAAGAGGGCGCCCGCCTGGGAGGCGATGGAGTTGACGGTGCCACCGCCCTCCATGTGGCCCACGTTGATGGTGGTCTTGGCACCCGTGTCGGGGTCCACGGGGAGCTCGATGGCATAGAGCGCCTCGATGACCTGGCACAGGACCTCGACCGCGTTGGGGCGGCCGAAGTTCTGGTACGAGTGGCCTCCCTGGGTCTTGACGCGGATCCTGAAGCGCTCGGACCCCACGGCATGGCTGATGCACTGCGAGAGGTAGAGGTCAAACGAGCAGAACGAGCGCACGTGCCTGCCCTTGTCGCGCAGTCCCTCGAAGAGGGCGCGCGTGCCAGCGAGGTTGCCCAGCCCCTCCTCGCAGGTGTCGGCGACCACCAGGATGTCCACGTCGCGCGTGGCGCGGTCGTAGGCACCGTCGTCGTGAAGCAGGTGCCGGGTCGCCGCCATGAGGGCCACGAGGTTTGCGGTGTCGTCGCCCACGCCCGGCGCCATCATGCGGCCGTGCTCGATGCGAACGGGGAGCGGGTCGGTGTCGGGAAACACGATGTCGGTGTGGGCGGAGAACACAGCGACGTCACGGGGCTTCCCGTCCTTGCGGGGATGCCTGCCGCGAAGGAGGCAGAGCACGTTGCCCTGCTCGTCGATGCGCACGTCCTTGGCGCCCTGGCGACGGAGCCAGTCGGCTACGAACGCCTCGCGCCTGCCCTCGTGATGCGTGGGGGAGGGAATCGCCGCCAGTTTGGAGAGGAGGCGGACCTCCTCCTCGTGGTAGTTCCTTGCGTAGCTTCGGGCGTGCCTCAGCAGCGTGGCGTCCATCCGTGCTCCCCTGTCTCGCGTGGATGGCTTAATCATAGCCACTGGTGGACGGGCTCAAAGCGTCGGCGGACGGCAAGTTAACCGAGTTTAAAAAGTTTCCAAAAGTCACATGGCGCGCTGCACGGCCCGCGCCCATCCCTCAAGGAGCCGCTCCGCGTCCCCCTCGGGCATGGTGGGCACGAACACGTCCCCGCCCTTCCGCAGCGAGCGCACCTCGTCGGTGCCGTCCCAGAACCCCGTGGTGAGGCCAGCGAGATAGGCGGCGCCCATCGAGGTGGTCTCGATGTTGCTCGGGCGGTGGATGCGCGCCCTCAGGACGTCTGCCTGGAACTGCATCAGGAAGCCGTTTCGCGACGCCCCGCCGTCCACGTCGAGCGTGACGATCTTGCGCTGCGCATCGGCCTCCATGGCGCGGACGAGGTCACAGGTCTGGTAGGCAAGCGCCTCGAGCGCCGCCCTCGCGATGTGTGCGGGCGTGGTGCCGCGGGTGAGCCCGCAGATGAGGCCGCGGGCATCGGGGTTCCAGTACGGGGCGCCGAGTCCCGTGAACGCGGGGACGATGTAGACGCCGCCCGTGTCCGGTACGCTGCGGGCGAGGTACTCGGTGTCCTCGGCGGAGCGAACGATGCCCAGCTCGTCGCGCAGCCACTGGATGAGCGCGCCGGCGACGAAGACGCTCCCCTCAAGTGCGTACTGGGTCCTCGTTGCCTCAGGCGGCGCGGCGGCGATGGTCGTCACCAGGCTGTTCTTCGACGCCACGGGCTGGTCGCCCGTGTTCATCAGGAGGAAGCAGCCGGTGCCGTAGGTGTTCTTCGCCTCTCCCGGCTCAAAGCAGCACTGGCCAAAGAGGGCGCTCTGCTGGTCTCCCGCGATGCCCGCGATGGGGATGCCCGAGGGAATGCCCGGGTAGGAGGTCTCGCCAAACACGTGGGCGGAGGGCAGGACCTCGGGCATCATGCAGGAGGGGATGTCAAAGAGGTCGAGGAGGTCCTGGTCCCAGCGGCACTCGTGGATGTTGTAGAGCATGGTGCGGCTGGCGTTCGTCATGTCCGTCGCGTGCACCAGGCCGCCCGAGAGCACCCACAGAAGCCAGGTGTCGACCGTCCCAAACAGCAGCTCTCCCGCCTCCGCGCGCTCGCGCGCTCCGGGGACGTTGTCCAGAAGCCACCTGATCTTGCTCGCGGAGAAGTACGCGTCGGGGAGAAGGCCGGTCTTGTCCCTGATGGACCGTGCCACCCTGGGGTCGCCGCAGAGTTCCTCAACCATGGCGGCCGTCCTGCGGCACTGCCACACAATGGCGTTGGCGATGGGCTCGCCGGTCGACGGGTCCCACACGATCGTGGTCTCGCGCTGGTTGTCGATGCCGATCGCGGCCACGTTGGACTCGCTGAGGTGGTGGCGACTCACGAGCTCGGTGAGCGAGCCCAGCTGGGAGTAGAGGATCTCCTGCGGGTTGTGCTCCACCCAGCCTGGCTTGGGATAGATCTGCTGGTAGGTTCGCTGGACGCTGTCCACGACCGTGCCGTCGTGGTCCACGAGCACCGCCCGGGACGACGTGGTCCCCTGGTCGAGTGCGATCACGTAGCGCTTCATGCCCGTGCCTCCCCGCATCGCTGCGACATCCAGTCGACGACGTCCGCCATGACCCTCTCGGCGTCCGCCTCCTGCAGTATCTCGTGCCGCATGCCCTCGTAGACCGTGCAGGTGACGTCCCTCACCCCGCTGCTGCGAGCGAGGTCGGCGGCGGCGCGCACCCCCTTGCCAAAGTCTCCCACCGGGTCGCCCGCGCCACCTATGTACAGGAGCGGGAGGCCGGATGGGATGCTGCGCGCGCACGCCGGGTCGCAGGCGTGCTCGGTCAGCTCGGTGAGCGTCGCATACCCGCCGGCGGAGAACGGGAAGCCGCAGGCGGGGTCGGCGATGTAGTCGTCCACGTTCCCCTGGTCAAACGACAGCCAGTCAAAGTCGGTGCGTGCCCCGGGGATTGCCTTGGAGTAGGCGCCGTCTGCCATGGAGTGGAGCAGGGAGCTCTTGTGGTCGTCTCCCCTCGTGGCGCAGATCAGGCGCGCGACCCTGTTGCCCATGCCGGCCTTCGAGACGGCCACCGTCCCCGTTCCGCAGATCACCGCACCGGCAAGGCCGTCGCCGTGGCGCTGGACGTAGTTGAGCGTGACGAAGCTGCCCATGGAGTGGCCGAACACGAAGGGCGGGACCCCCGCACCCCAGCGGTCCTCGGCCAGCCGGCGCATGCGGCCGACGTCCTCCACCAGGAAGCCCGCGCCTCCATGGGAGGGGATGTCTCCCCAGCGGCTCTCGTCCGCGCTCGCCCCGTGGCCAATCTGGTCGTACCCGCAGACTGCGAACCCTGCCCGCGCCAGCGCCCGCGCAAGGCCCTCGTACCTCTCGATGTGCTCGCACATGCCGTGGACCAGCACGACGATGCCTCGCGGCTCGGACCCGCCAGCCACGGGCTCCCAGAGATACCCCCTCAGGGTCGTGGTGCCGTCGGACGAGGCGAGGCTCACGCGCTCCCCCGAGGCCACCTGCCAAGCACCCTCCGAAGACATGCGCCCCCCGTTCCTCTCCACCCAACGTTTACGCAGGTCATTGTGGCAGGAAGCGCCACCCCCGCATGAGAGGGGAGTATAGGGGTGCCCCCGTGGTCGCTTGAGGTTTCCTCCGCGAGAAGTGATAAAACGTCGGTGGAGACTCGCCTCCCCATCGCCGCGTCCCGTCCACGGGGCACGGTGGCCCGCTTGGCGGAACCCCCCGACTCCCGCCTCCCGGATTGGGGAAGAACCATTCGCCGGGGACCACACTCGACCGCCGACTCAGATGGAGGGTGCACATGAGCGGATACCACTGCAGCGACTGCATCTTCGCGAGTTTCACCCAGAACGAGCACACGGGGCTGTACCAGGGCGCCTGCACGCGCGGCTACACCCTTGCGGACCCGCACGTGTCCAAGCGGCCCGACATGTTCTTCTGCGACCGCAAGGACGGCCTGGTTCCCGTCATCGACCCCTATGGCAAGGAGTACCTGAGGACCAAGAACGTGTGCGAGCGCTTCCAGCCCGACGAGCAGGACATCCCGCAGCGCAGGGGTCGCCGTGACCCGCTCTTTGGGCAGGGCAGGTAGCCATGGTCCTCATGGTGCACGGCTCCGTCCTGGACCAGCGGGTCGACGCGATCGTGAACGCGGCAAACTCCACCCTGCTGGGAGGGGGTGGCGTCGACGGCGCCATCCACCGCGCGGCGGGTCCGCGGCTCCTCGAGGAGTGCAGGGGGCTTGGCGGCTGCCCGACGGGGGAGGCCCGCGTGACCGGCGCGTACGACATCGCGGGCGTCAGGCACGTGGTCCACACCGTCGGCCCCGTGTATGACGCGCGCGATTCCGGAAGGTGCGCGTCCCTTCTCGCCTCCTGCTACCGCCAGAGCTGCGAGGCGGCATTGGGCGCGGGCGACCGGTCCATCGCGTTTCCCGCAATCTCGTGCGGGGTCTATGGGTATCCGCTGGAGGATGCCGTTGAGGTGTCGATCGGCGCTCTCCGCCCCTATGCGGAGAGGTTCGACCGCATCGTGCTTGCCATGTTCGGCCTGGGGGAGTACCAGCGGGCCACGCGGGTGGCGAGGGAGCTCGTTCCCTGTCGAGAGCTGCCCAACGGGTTGGAGATGGAGCTGAGCTGACCCAGGCGGTTTGGGACCGCCGTACGCTGCGCGGGGAGGATGGCAGGTGGGCGCACCGTCATGCCAGTGGCACGTGGGGGAAGGCGCCTGCATGGGAGAGGAGTCATGCATCGCGTGGCACGCCCATCTGCCCTGTTCCCGCAATAACCTAGCAAGTAACTAGGAATTGAGGGAATTATGCACCTCATGGCGAGGCGTGTCAACGCGCTTCTCGGGGAAATGACGGGAGCGCGATTGTCTCGGTGGGGTGTTGGCTGCCAGCTCCCTCTGCCTGGGTATGACGCTTACACGCATTCATGTCGTGGCTTTCGAATGAACTTTTCGGTGTCATCAAACGCTAGCTTCATGCTTGCACTTATATATCATGAAAAGCTGTAAAAATACGATAAAAGATTTCTAGACTTATCTATGGGGCTCAGATAGCATTGGTCATGCGCCAGCGGTGTCCGTGTGCGGGCGGCGCCTTCGGAGACGGAGGCAATGCCTATGGATACAATCCTCGAAGTCCTGCAAGCCCTCGCGCTCGTCGCGAGCATCACCCAGTCCGCCCTCGGCATCGCCAGGGAGGTGAGGGAGATGGCAAGGGAGCATAAGCACGATAACGGATAGCGCAAGGAGATGAAGAAAGCCCGGCGGCAACCGGGCTTTCGAATCGAAACACCCTGCGCCGCCCGCATCATCCTCTAACCCAGGACGGGCACCGCTGGTGCACTTACATCATACCCAAGAGGAAGGTCCTCAGTCCAGCCCACTCTTCCCAGCTCTCTGAAAGCCTGCGAGCTGCTCACGCGAATGGTAGGAAATGGGGCGGCACCGCGCAGACGGTGCCGCCCCATCGGGGCCTTGCGAAGCTCTACGCGACGTGTGCGCCGCCGGGAATCTCGCCCCCGCAGTGCGGGCAGCGGGTTGCCCCCTCCTTGACCTCCTCCAGGCAGTGAGGGCAGGTGGGGCTGGCCTTCTCCTCCTCGACCTTCTCCTTCTTGAGGAGGCGCTCCTCCGCCTCCTGGAACTTGTTCATGGCCTTTACGATGCAGAACACGATGAGGGCGACGATGAGGAAGTTGATCACCGAGCTGATGAACTTGCCAAAGTCGATTGCAGTCCCCGGCACCACGAGGCCGGAGATGTCGGTCCCGCCGCCGGTGAGGAAGGTGATGAGGGGGTTGATGATGTTGTCGGTGAGCGAGGTGACGATGGCCGTGAAGGCGCCACCGATGATGACGCCCACTGCCATGTCCATCACGTTGCCCCTGGCGATGAACTCCCTGAACTCACTCATGAACTTGCGCATGGGACTCCTCCCCTCGCCGCGGGCGGACGGGCCTCTCCCTTCGTCCCGCGTGCCACTCGTCACGCCTTGCGGCGTGACAGCTCGTCCGTATCAATCATAAGGGTCACGGGGCCGTCGTTCACCAGCGAGACTGCCATCTCGGCGCCAAACACGCCCCTTCCCACGTGTGCCGCGTCCCGCTCCGCGAGGGAGCAGAAGTACTCGTACAGCGGTTCCGCAACGTCCGGCGCCGCAGCGCCGGTGAAGCTGGGCCTCCTGCCGTGGCGGACGTCGGCGTACAGCGTGAACTGGCTCACCACAAGCACCTCGCCCCGCACGTCGGCAAGCGAGAGGTTCATCCTCCCCTCGTCGTCGTCAAACGCCCTGAGGTCGCGGACCTTCTCCCATAGGCGCCGTGCGGTCTCCTGGGTGTCCCCTGGCCCGACGCCGAGAAGGACGAGCCAGCCCCTCCCGCAGCGCCCGACCACCTTGCCATCCACGGCGACCTCCGCGTGGGTCACCCGCTGAACCAGCGCCCTCATCGCAGGCCGTAGATGTCGGAGAACTTCTCGTCCAGGTACTCAACGTAGTACCGCGCGGAGAAGGGCTCGCCGCAGGCGTCCTGGATGATCTGCCCGCTGTCCTTGGCGCGTCCCCACTGCCACACGCGGTCGCGGAGCCACTCGCGGATGGGGGCCAGGTCACCGCTGCCCAGGACGGCATCCCAGTCCATGCCCTCCACGATCATCTGGTGCCTGAGCTGGGCGCCAAAGGCACCTCCCAGGGCATAGGTGGGGAAGTAGCCCAGCAGGCCGTCCGACCAGTGGCTGTCCTGGAGCGCGCCGTGGGTGTCGTCCTTGACCTCCACGCCCAGGTAGTCGTGGTACTTCTTCCTCCACAGGGTGGGAACGTCGGCCGCCTTGGCCTCGCCGGAGAAGAGCGCCTGCTCGATCTCGTAGCGAACGAGGATGTGGAGCGGGTAGGTGAGCTCGTCCGCCTCGGTGCGGATGGGCTGGCCCTCGGCCCGGTTGGTCGCCAGGTAGAACTGGTTGGGCGTGACCCTCCCCAGCTGGCCCCTGAAGTGCCGGGCCATGACCTCGAGCAGCCGGGGCGCGAAGGCGCGGTCGCGCCCGACGTAGTTCTCGAAGAAGCGGGACTGGCCCTCGTGCATGCCCATGGAGGTGCCGCCCTTGAGGGAGGTGTAGTTGAACGCGGGGTTCACGCCCGTCTCGTACAGGGCATGGCCGCCCTCGTGGAGCATGGTGTAGACGTTGCTCACCACGTCGTCGGGGTACACGTGCGCGGCGATGATCGCGTAGTTGGTGGTGAGGGCGTCGGAGTAGGGGTGCTCGGTGCTGGTGAGGAACATGACGTCGGGGTCCAGGCCCTCAAGGGCCATGAGGTCGTGCGCGAGCTCCCACTGGCGCCTCTCGTCGAAGTGCCCCTCGATGACCGAGCGGTCCGGCTGCCATCCACGCTTGCGGATCTCGGCGTAGAGGGGGACCACCGCGCCCTTGACCTCGGCGAAGAAGTTGTCGTAGAAGGTCCGGTCGGTGCCCGGCTCAAACTCGTCGAGCCACACGTCGTAGGGGTCGCGCGAGGGGTCGCGCAGGGAGGCGATCTCCCTCATGGCGGCAACGACCCGGTCGAGGTAGGGCTCGAACGAGGCCCAGTCGTTCTCGGCCTTGGCCTTGTGCCACACCTGGTCGGACTCGGCGAGGAGCCTGGTGAGGGCGGACTGCTTCTGGGCCGGGACGCCGACGAGCCGGTCGCGGTCGCGGCGGAGCACCCTCACCTGCGCCCTCTGCGTGGGGCTCAGGAGCGAGGACTCCGACGCCAGCCGGTCGAGGAGCGCGCCCGTCCCCGCGGAGCACAGGAGCGCCTGGTCCTCCTCCTTCAGGATCGCCTGCGCCTCGCCGCGGTCAGCGGTCGCGCGGGCGGGGTCGATCGAGGGTCCGTAGCAGTCGATCCCGATCTCGGCATAGCGGTGGGCGTAGAGGTGCCGCTCGAGCCCGTCCAGGCTGGCCAGGTCCTCCTTGGGGTTGCCTATCGCCGCGGGATTGGGGACGGAGGGCGCGCCCGGGACGCGTGCCGGTGCGGGCTCCCTCCTCGTCTCGGCGCCTTCCACCTCGTCGATGTCCTCGAAGTCATGCATGCTGCTGGGGTCTGACATGCCCGTCCTCCTCCGTCTCTCGCGGCCGTCCCGTCCGGGGATGGCGTCGCGTTTCGATTCCATGGCTTGAGTCTAGCGTGAGGAGGGGTCCCGCCGCGTCGCGTTCGGGCTTCTCCCCAGGCTCAGCGGCATTCACCTCCCACCGAGGCTCCTCTCAGCGATACCCTGTTCCTGATGGGCCCCAGCGGCCGCTACGGGCAGGCGATGCCCCCTCGGGGGCGGGCGAGAGGATGGAGAGCACATGGCAGACACCACCCAGAACGAATGCGTCCTCGGGATCGACGTGGGAGGGACCTCGATCAAGGCGGGGCTCTTCACCACAGAGGGCAAGCTCGTGGACGTCACCAAGATCCCGACCGGGGCGCTGGTGGGCGAGGAGGCGTTCGCGAGGGTCGCCGAGGGTCTCCACGGCCTGGTCGCCAACTGCAGCCGCGGGGACGGCGACGTGGTGGCGGTGGGCCTCGACGTCCCCGGCCCCGTGGACGACCAGGGGCGCGTTGGCATGCTCCCCAACATCCAGCTCGACCCCGAGGGCCTCATGGCGGCCCTGGCGGCGAAGTTCCCCGACAGCGCCCTGGCCTTCGTGAACGACGCGAACGCAGCCGCGCTGGGCGAGCTCTGGCAGGGGTCTGGCAAGGGCTTTGGCTCGTTCGTGATGGTCACGCTGGGCACGGGCGTGGGCGGTGGCGTCATCGTCAACGGCAGGCTCGTCTCGGGCGCCTTCGGTGCCGGCGGCGAGATCGGCCACATCACCGTCGAGCCCAACGAGACGCTCTCGTGCGGATGCGGCCGCAAGGGCTGCCTCGAGCAGTACGCGTCCGCAAAGGGCCTCGTCCGCATGTACCGCGAGCAGTGCGCGCACCTGGGCCTCGAGGCCGCAAAGATCGAGCACGCGACCGACACCATCTCGGTGTTCGAGGCATACAAGGCGCAGGATCCCGCGGCCATCAGGGCGGTGGGGGACATGTGCGACAAGCTCGGCCTCGCCCTCGCGCAGATCAGCTGCGTCATAGACCCCGCCGCCTACCTGATAGGCGGGGGCGTCGCGGGCGCCTTCGACCTCTTTGGCGAGTCGCTCTCCACGGCCTTCCGCTCGCACTGCCTCGCCACGTCGGCGGGCGCCAAGATCCTCCCGTGCTCCCTGGGGAACAAGGCGGGCATGTACGGCGTGGCGTACGCGGCGCTCCAGCAGCGGCGCGCGAGGGCCTAGCCCGGCGGCTGCGCGGTGACGGCGCCGCCCGTGGTCGACGGGCCGCGGCCGTTGCCGTCCGCCGTCGCGGTCGGCATGTTCATCGGTGGTATCCTGTCCTTGGCGTTCAAGGCCTGCCGGCACAGCAGGAGGAACGGCAGCAAGGTCGTCGCGTGGGCATGGTCCACCAACGAGAAGGAGAACTCAGATGAGTGACTTTGTGCAGGCTTCCCATGTCTTTCTGAACAACCCCGCGAAGAACGTGGAGGAGGCCCTCGAGTTCCTGTCCGCCCAGGCCGTCAAGCTTGGCATCGCGGACGACGAGAAGGCCGTCCTGGACGCGTTCAAGGCGCGCGAGGCAGAGGGCACCACGGGAATGATGGAGGGCTTCGCCATCCCGCACGCCAAGGCGGATGCCGTCAAGAAGGCCGCGGTCCTGGTCGTCAAGTTCGCGGGCGACGTCGAGTGGGAGTCCATGGACAACAAGCCCATCAAGGTCGCTATCGCGCTCTGCGTCCCCGGCGGCGAGGCGGGCACCACGCACCTCAAGCTCCTCTCCAAGGTCGCTGTCATGCTGATGGACGAGTCCTTCCGCCAGGACGTCCTCGCGGCGGACGACCCCGAGGTCATCGCCAAGCGCATCAACGACGGGCTCGACGCCTAGCGCTGCGGCTCCACGGCATCAGAAGAGGGGGTCCCGACCAGGTCGGGACCCCCTCGCTCGTACCGCACGGAATCGTCGGCGCCGGAGACTACTCCACGACCTCGACCTCGATCTGCCTCTCGAGCTCCGCGACCTGCGCGAAGTCGCCCAGCCCGGCGCTCATCGCGACGTTTGCGCCCGTCGCCATCGCCCTCGTGAGCGCTGCGGGGACGTTGTCGCGGTCGAAGAACCACAGCGAGAGGAAGCTCGCCAGGGTGGCGTCGCCGGCGCAGGCGGTGGAGTACATCCTGACCTTCGCGGCGTTGGCGCGCCACACGTGCCCCCCGTCGTAGAAGTACGCGCCCGCCGCGCCAAGGGTGAGGAGGATGTTCTTGCAGCCGCGCTCGTGGATGAGGTGCAACGCGCGCACGATGTCCGCCTCGTCGTGGATGTCGACGCCGAAGATGGCGGCGACCTCCTCGTCGTTGGGCTTGATGAGGAGAGGGGCGCCCTCGACCAGCTGGGCGAGGTGCCGGTGGCTCATGTCCAGCACGACCTCGCCGCCGCGTGCGTGCACGTGCTCCAGGAGCTCGTCGTAGTAGGTGGGCTCGATCTGCGGGGACAGGGAACCGGAGACGACCAGGCACTCGAGGTCGGGGAGCGTGTCGACCAGGCGCAGCATCTCCTCCTGGTGTTCGCGGGAGACCGGGCAGCCCGCGTTGGGGAACTTGTACTCGTCGTCACCGCACGAGACGAAGGTGTTGATGCGCGTGATCCCGTCGACCTCGACGGGATGGACCTCGCAGCCCATCTCCCTTGCGCCGTCCACGATGAACCTGCCCGAGAAGCCGCCGAAGAAGCCCAGGATGGGGGCGTCGACGCCAAAGTGCCGCAGCGTGAAGCTCACGTTGAGCCCCTTGCCGTTGGGGGTGTAGACGGCGTCGCGGGTGCGCGAGACGCGGTTGGGCGCGACGGAGTCCGCCGTGACGTTCATGTCGATGGCGGGGTTGGGCGTGAGGGTGTAGATCATCTCTTTGGTCCCCTTTCTGCGGTGGAACGAAGAGAGGGCCCGCGCCAGTGACGGCGTGGGCCCTCGCGACAGGGGTCAGTTTAGGCCTTGTTGGTGGAGCCGAGGTTGTCCATGTGGCTGGTGACGACCTTGTAGATCTCCTCCATGCCGGGCTTGGACGGCTTCTTGGGGTCGAAGTTGGCGGGGTTCTCGCCCATGTAGCCCATGAAGCCGCGGGTGAAGGCCTGGCGAAGCTCGGTGGCGTAGTTCACCTTGCAGATGCCGTTGCGGATGGCCTCGGCGACCTGGTCGTCGGGCACGCCGGACGTCCCGTGGAGAACCAGGGGCACGTCGACCTTGCGGCGGATCTCCTTCAGGATCTCCTGCTCGATGTGCGGGGTGCCCTTGTACACGCCGTGCGCGGTGCCCACGCCAACGGCGAGCGAGCTGCACTGGGTGCGCGCCACGAACTCCTGGGCCTCGTCGGGGTCGGTGAAGGGGTTCTCGCCCTTGACCGCCGGGCCGTCGTCCTCCTTGCCGCCCACCTTGCCAAGCTCCGCCTCGACGGGCACGCCCATGGCGTTGGCGACCTTGGTCACGCTCTCGGTGAGGTCCATGTTGTCCTCGAAGGGGACGTGGGAGCCGTCGATCATGACCGACGTGTAGCCGGCGCGCAGGGCCTGCATGCAGCGGTCAAAGCCGTCGCCGTGGTCCAGGTGAAGCGCCACGGGCACGCTTGCCTGCTCGGCGGCGACCCTGACCATGGCGGCGAAGTAGTCCAGGTTGGCGTACTTTACGGTGCCCGGGGTGGTCTGCATGATGACAGGGGAGTGCCTGTCCTCCGCGGCCCTCACGACCGCCATCACGAACTCCAGGTTCTCGACGTTGAACGCGCCCACGGCGTAGTGGCCCTCCTGGGCCTTGAGCAGCATGTCCTTGGTGGTGACCAGCATCTGTGACTCCCTTCGGACGGCGTCCGGCTTCTCCGGACCCCTTGCCTTCGCCCTGCATTCTAGGGGGTTCGACGTGCGCGGGCCTGTGGCGACGGGTGCCGTTAAGCCGTGTCGGAAGAAAGTAGACGCAGGACATGAGCCAGAGAAACCTATCGGAAGGCGCTTTGGAAGGTCATATACCTGCAAAACGCAACCAACAAAAAGGCAAAGCATTTCTCCACAGGCAAGCAAAGGAAACACAAATGCTGCACAATGGGGCGATAGGACGGGGCTGGCGTCCGTCCGCGACGGCAGGGAGGTAGCGCGCATGGGTGGTCCGGCGGGGGAGAGGGGCCTGTACGCCGAGGAGCGGAGGGCAGCCATCCTGCAGATGCTCGACCAGCGCTCCTCGCTGCAGGTGGCGGAGGTCGCCGACGCCCTTGGCGTGTCGAGGGTGACCGCGCGCGCCGACCTCGACGCCCTCGAGCGCGACGGAAAGCTCCGCCGCACCCACGGCGGGGCGGTGTCCCTCTCGCGCACGCTCACGGTCTCGATCCAGGACAGCAGGGTCAACGTCCACGCGGATGCAAAGCGGGCGATAGGCGCGCGTGCCGCCGGGCTGGTGGGGGACGGAGACTCCATCCTGGTGGACTCCGGCACCACGGCGCTCGAGCTGGTGCGCGCCCTGGGCTCGCGAGTGGGCGTCACCGTGGTCACCGACGACTTCACGATCGCCGACTTCGTGGACCGTTCGATGCCCGCCCTGGACGTGGTGATGCTCGGCGGGAGCCTGCGCAAGGGGCACCGCTACACCTGCGGGCCTCTCGCCCTCGCCGCGCTGGGCGCCCTCCACCCCGACATCGCGTTCGTCAGCCCCACCGCGCTCGTGCCCGGCAGGGGGCTCATGACCAACTACCAGGCGATGGCCGAGCTCAAGCGCGCGTTCCTGTCGTGCGCGGACAGGACCGTGGTGCTGCTCGACTCCTCCAAGGTGGGCGGTAGGGGCCTGATGCGCTTTGGGTCGCTGCGCGACGCCGACGCCGTGGTGTGCGAGGCGGACCCGGAGGGGGTCTTGGGGCGGGAGGCGGACGAGTCCGGCTGCAGGCTCCTCCTCGCCCCGGCCCCGCCTCCTGCGGGCGAGGGTACCGGTGTCGCCCCGGCGCGGTCACGCGTGCGCTAGGCTGGAGCAAGGCGGCGGATGCCAGGAGGCGACGATGGGAACCAAGCTCATTCTCACGGACATAGACAGGACCATCCTCCCCCACGGGGCCGAGCGGGTCTCGCCCGGGACGGTCGCGGCCTTCCATGCCGCACTCGACGCGGGTATACACGTGGGGCCGGCGAGCGGGAGGGGCTACGGCTGGATCCCGCCGTTCTTCGGGGGAGACGAGGAGTGCTGCGAGACCTGCGTGGCGACCAACGGCAACCAGGTGTTCCTGGATGGCCGGAGGCTGCGCGAGGCACGCTTTGACGGTGACGTCCTGGCACCCGTCGTCAGTCACCTGAGGGACATCCCGGGCTCCGGCCTCATCGCCTTCGACGGTGACGTCCCCACGCTCGTCGCGGGCAGGCTCGAGGACCTCGCCGTCGTGTTCCCGGCGTATGCGAGGGCCTGCAGGACGGCCCCCGACGGAGGGCCGCTCGGCCTCCCCGACTTCCCCGCGACCAAGGCGAACGCGTTTCTCGCCCGGGACGGCAGGCGCCCCGGCGACGACGAGACGAGGGCGTTCGTGGATGGCCTCAACCAGGCGGTGGAGGGGCTCGACTTCGACTTCCCCGAGCCGGGCTTCACCAACGTCATGCGCGCGGGCTGGAACAAGGCGAGCGGGATCGACTGCCTTGCGGACGCGCTGGGCATCTCGCTCGACGAGGTCGTGGTGTTCGGCGACGCCGGCAACGACCTGAGCATGTTCGCGCGGGTCCCCAACTCGGTCGCGGTCGCAAACGCCACGGAGGAGGCGGCGCGGGCGGCGCGCTGGCACATCGGAGCCTGCGAGGACGACGCCGTGGCCCAGGCCATCGAGGCGCTCGCGGCGGGGGAGTGGCCGTTCCGCGAGTGAGTCAGGGTACGGGGCCCTGGGCCCGTCCGCCCGACGATATGGCGTCCGAGTGGTGCCCCGGCTTCTCTCCGCCAAAAAGGGGTCCTGTGCTATCCTGTGCCACTAGGCAATGACGGAGAGGTCCGTTCGTCGCGTGGTCAGTGGAGAAGAGAGGGAGCTCGCGGGCTGAGAGGCTCCCACGCTGGCCGACGGTCGGAGTTCACTCCACCAGCCGCGAGCTCAAAGCGCGCGTGCGCGAGTAGGCAAGCCGTCCGTCGCACGACACGCGACGCAAGAGTGGGCACGCGCGAGAGAAAACGCGCGCGCCAATCAAGGTGGTACCGCGGAAGTCTCCGTCCTTGGGCATTGGGCTCAGGGGCGGTTTTCTTTTTGGAAGGGGTTTCGCAGCATGGCGATGTCAGACGACCTGAATGCCATTCAGGAGCAGGTTGACCAGATGCTCAAGGGCGCCCAGTCGCTCGAGGACCTGGAGCGGGTTCGCGTACAGGCGCTGGGCAAGAAGGGGTCCATCACCACCATCATGCACATGATGGGCAAGGTCCCGCCCGAGGAGCGCCCCACCATGGGCAAGCTCGCCAACACGGTGCGCGCCAACGTCCAGGCGGCGATCGAGCAGCGCAAGGTCCAGCTCGCCCGCGAGGCCATGGAGCGCAGGTTCTCTGCCGAGGAGGCGGACGTCACGCTGCCGGGCAGGAGGCTCTCCCCGGGCACCCAGCACCTCGTGAACCAGATCCGCGAGGAGATCGAGGACATCTTCTGCGGGCTGGGCTACACCGTCGAGGACGGCCCGTTCGTCGAGACCACCTACTACAACTTCACCGCGCTCAACGCGCCGGAGGACCACCCCAGCCGCTCGGCAAAGGACACCTTCTACGTTGAGGACAACGCCCCGGAGGGGAAGGAGGCGCACGTCCTCGGCGAGTCCGACGTGCTGCTGCGCACCCAGACCTCGGGCGTCCAGGTCCACGTGATGGAGGAGAAGAAGCCCCCCATCTACATGATCTGCCCCGGGACCGTCTTCCGCCCCGACACGCCCGACGCCAACCACCTGCCCCAGTTCACGCAGGTCGAGGGCCTGGTGGTGGACGAGGGCATCACCTTTGGCGACCTCAAGGGCACGCTCGACTACTTCACGCGCGAGATCTTTGGCAAGGACCGCGCAACCCGCTACCGCCCGCACTTCTTCCCGTTCACCGAGCCCAGCTGCGAGGTGGACGTCTCGTGCGGCGTGTGCCACGGAGAGGGCTGCCGCTTCTGCAAGGGGACCGGCTGGCTCGAGATCCTGGGCTGCGGCATGGTCGACCCCAACGTGTTTGGGTACGTGGGCATCGACCCCGAGAAGTACTCCGGCTTTGCGTTTGGCATCGGCGTGGAGCGCGTCGCCGCCCTTCGCTACGACCTGCCCGACCTCCGCATGCTCATGACCGGCGACATGCGATTCCTGAGGCAGTTCTAGCCCGCGTCCGCAAGCAACCGTCTGCGGGCACGCCCCGCACAGAAAGGCAAGTATCATGCGCGTCTCCTACGAGTGGCTCAAGAGCATGGTTGACCTCCCCCAGGATCCCCAGGACCTGGTGAGGGAGTTCGTACGCACCGGCACGGAGGTCGAGTCCGTGGAGAGGGTCGGCGCCGAGATCGCGGGCGTCGTCACCTCCCAGGTGCTGGAGAAGGTCCCGCACCCCAACTCCGACCACATGTACGTGTGCAAGATGGACGTGGGGTCCCACAACGTCGACGAGGACGGCAACCCCGTCCCACTGCAGGTGGTCTGCGGCGCCCAGAACTTTGAGCAGGGCGACAAGACCGTGACCGCGCTCGTCGGCGCCACCCTCCCCGGCGGGGTGAAGATCAAGAAGGGCAAGCTCCGCGGCATCGAGTCCCTTGGCATGAACTGCTCCAGTCGCGAGCTCGGCCTGGACGACGACCACAGCGGCATCATGATCCTCCCCAAGGACGCGCCCGTGGGCGTCGACTTCCTGGAGTGGAGGGGCCTCACCGACACCGTCATCGACTGCGAGATCACGCCCAACCGCCCCGACTGCCTGAGCATGCTCGGCATGGCCACCGAGGTCTCCGCCATGCTCGACGAGGACGTCCACGCCGAGCTCCCCTCCATCGCGGAGGAGTCGGCAGACGCCGGGCGCACGGCGGACCTCGTCGACGTCACGATCGACGACCCCTCGCTCTGCCCGCGCTACACCGCCCGCGTGGTGCGCAACGTGAAGATCGGCCCCAGCCCCGAGTGGCTGGCAAGGCGCGTGATGGCGGCGGGCTCCAGGCCCATCAACAACGTGGTCGACGTCACCAACTACGTCATGTACCTCACGGGGCAGCCGCTCCATGCCTTCGACCTGGGCAAGCTCTCCGAGCGCGACGGCAAGCGCCACATCGTCGTCCGCGCGGCGCACGAGGGCGAGAAGATCGTGACCCTCGACGGCCAGGAGAGGGACCTCACGCCCGACATGGCGGTCATCACCGACGACGGGAGGACCCCGGTCGCCCTCGCCGGCGTGATGGGCGGCCAGAACTCCGAGATCGACGAGGGGACCGTCGACGTCCTGCTCGAGAGCGCGAGCTTCGAGAAGGGCCACATCTCCCGCACGAGCCGCAACCTCGACCTCATGAGCGAGGCCTCCATCCGCTACGAGCGCCAGGTCGACACCGCCCGCTGCGCCGATGTCTCCAACATAGCCGCCGCCCTCTTCGAGGCGTGCTGTGGCGCCCAGGTCTGCGAGGGCATGGTCGACGAGTACCCCGTCCCCGCGCTGCCCGCGACCATCGAGCTCAGACCCGACCGCGTGCGAGCGCTCTGCGGGGCTCCCATCCAGACGTCGTTCATGGCGCAGAGGCTGCGCCGCCTTGGCTGCCAGGTGAGCGAGGGGGAGGGCGAGCACGACCCCATGACCGTGGTCGCGCCCACCAACCGTCCCGACCTCACTCGCGAGGTCGACCTCGTGGAGGAGGTCCTGCGCCTCTGGGGCGAGGGCGACGTGGAGCCGACGCTCCCCGCCGCGCGCAACCACGCCGGGGGCCTCTCCGTGGAGCAGCGCCGCACCCGCAAGATCTGCGCCACGCTGCGCGCCGCAGGCCTCAGCGAGACCAGCACCTATAACTTCGCCGACCCGCGCGACCTGGAGCGCCTGGGCATGCCCGAGCGAGGCAAGGGCATCCCGGTGAAGATCCTGCACCCCCTCGTCGCCGACCAGGGCGAGATGCGCCGCGACATGATCCCCGGGCTTCTCCGCTCCGTCGCCTACAACAAGGACCACGGCGTCCAGAACGTGCACCTGTACGAGCTGGGACGCGTCTTCTTCGGCCACGAGGGCAAGAGCCAGCCCGACGAGCCCACCTACGTCGCCGGCGTCATGAGCGGGCGCTGGGCCGATGACGCGTGGAACAAGAAGTACGCCGACCTGGACTTCTACGACGCCAAGGGCGTGGTCGAGACGCTGCTGGAGGCGCTCAGGATCACCAAGGTGCGCTTCCGCGTCGCCGAACCGGACGAGTACCCCTGGCTCCAGCCAGGCCGTGCCGCGGAGGTCCTCGCGCAGGGCGAGCTGCTGGGGTGGGTGGGCAACATCCACCCGCGCGCGCTCGGCAACTTTGGCATCGACGACCCGGTCGTCGCCTTCGAGCTCAGCGAGGCGGTGCTTCTCAGGCTTGCCAAGGACGAGCTGCCCTACCAGGAGGTGCCCACGCTCCCCGGCGTCAAGATCGACCTCGCGCTGGTCGTGGACGAGTCCATGTCCTACGAGCAGGTGTCCCAGCGCATCAGGAGCGCGGGCGGCAAGCTGCTGGCGAGCGTCGAGCTCTTTGACGTCTACCGCGACGAGAAGCGCGTGGGCAAGGGCAAGAAGTCCATGGCGTTCTCGCTCGAGTACCGCGCCGCGGACCACACGCTCTCGTCCGAGGAGGTCGAGAGGGCGCACAACAAGCTGGTGACCAAGGTGATCAAGTCCACCGGCGGAGAGGTGCGCGGCTAGGCGGGACCCCATGGCCCCTTCCCCCGGTCTGAAAAGCCTCGCGGGGAAGGGGCCGTCTTCTCTCCCCGAAACTGAAACGCATGGTAGGATAGGCCGTATGCCAAGCTGGAACATCCACATCGCACATGTCGAGGCGACCCTCCGCTCCGTGGGGGACCCGTCTGCCCTTGGCATTGGCGACCAGAACGCCTTCCTCTTTGGGAACTTCGTCCCCGACATCAACGTGGGTTACATGGTCAAGAACCCCGACCGCAGGATCGAGTACCGGGTCACGCATTTTGCGGATCCCGGCTTCATGCCCGAGCCGCACTACTGGGAGTTCTGGGAGCGCTACGCCCTTCCCTCCGCGGACGCGAACGGCAGGGTCTCGGACGTCACGCTGGGCGCGTGGTGCCACCTGGTGGCGGACAACCGCTACAACCACGCCGTCAACGCGCTTCTCCTTCGCCGCGGCCTCAAGCCGGGGGAGGACACCCGCATTCGCAAGCAGGGCGACTTCGACCTGTTTGGCAGGACGCTTCGCATTGGCATGACCTGCGAGCCCACGCCGGCCCTGGTGCGGCAGGCGGCGGAGTTCCCCCAGTACGCAATAGACGTGCGCGACGCCCGGGCGGCCGTGGAGGTCGCCAACCAGATCGTGAGGAACAACTGGGTCAACCACTTTGATGGCGACCCCGTGTACAGGCTCCTCTCGTCCGACTTCTTCCGCACCGTCTTCGACGAGGTGCAGAACGCGATAGGGGAGGGACTCCTGGCCTACGCCCGCCAGGGGGCCGTGGCACCCGAGCTCCGAAGGGAGAGGGCGCATGCATAGGACCAAGGCCTCCACGCCAATCGACAAGTCAGCCGAGGGGGACCTGCTGTACGTGCAGGTCTCGGACTACGTGAGGGAGAAGATCTACTCCAAGGACTGGGGCGTCGACGAGCCCATCCCGTCGGAGCACGAGCTCATGAACATGCTCCACCTCTCGCGCGGCACGGTCCAGAAGGGGATCAGGCAGCTGGTGGACGAGGGGCTCCTCGTGCAGCAGCGCGGCCGTGGCACCTTCGTGGTTCAGCCCGTCATGGCGCGGCCCTCCTCCAACCGGCTCCTCTCGTTTGGCGAGTCCATGAGCAGCCAGGGCATCGAGTACCAAACCCGGGTCATCGAGTGCCAGGTCAGGCCAGCCGGTCCGCTCTGCGCCGAGAACCTGCAGATTGGCGTGGGGGACGACTTCCTCTACCTCAGCAGGGTCCGCTACGTCAGCCGCCGCGCGGTCATGTTCATAGAGAGCCACCTCAACCTCGCCGCCTGCCCCGGGCTGGAGCAGAGCGACTTTGGCACCGAGAAGCTGTTCGCCGCCGTCGAGCGTACGAGCGGCCACCAGATCGGCCGCTCCGAGATGGTCTACACGGCCCGTACCGCCGGCAAGGTGCGCGGCGGCTACCTGGAGTGCGACGAGCACGCCCCCGTCCTCGAGCTGGACCAGCTCGTGCGCCTGGACGACGGCACGCCGTTTGAGTGGGGGAGCGTTTGGCTTCCCGCAAACCGCTGCGTCATCTCAAGCGAGACCCAGCGAGCCTAGCGCCTCCGGTATCGGGCCAGCACGTCCCCAAACTCCTCCCTGCCAGCAACGTAGTCGGCAAAGGCCAGAAGCGGCTCTCTCCCGTGAAACGTCGCGCAGTTGCCGCACAGGTCGCAGTCTGACAGGCAGGGGAACCGCTTGCTTACGTAGGCGGAGCGCTCCTCCCTCGTCGACTCGCCGGTCTTCGGTGCGTCCATGGCACTACCCCCAATCCGTCCCATTATGGCTCTCCCACATGTCGGATGGGGGAGAGGGGCGTGGCGCCTTCTCCCCAACACGCCCCGTCGGCCGTGATGGTGGCGTGGCGGTCTCGTTTCGTCCTCCGTGGCGTGCCACCCACGGGGCGAAAGGGGGTACGAATAGAGAGGTATCAAACCACGGAGAAAGGACGTCCCATGGCACTTGACGGCAAGGTTGCGGACCTACTCAACACCCAGATCAACAAGGAGCTCTACTCGGCGTACCTGTACCTCACGTTCGCCGACTACTATGACGAGCGCGGGCTCAAGGGCTTCGCCAACTGGTACATGATCCAGGTACAGGAGGAGGTTGCCCACGCCAAGATCCTGCGCCGCTACCTGCTTGACAACGACGTCAACGTGAAGATGCTCGCCATCGCCGAGCCCGACAAGACCTTCTCGAGCGACCTCGAGCCCCTCCAGGCCGGCCTGGAGCACGAGCGCTACATCACCAGCTGCATCAACGAGTGCTATGCGGCCGCCTACGACGTGCACGACTTCAAGACCATGCAGCTGCTCGACTGGTTCGTGAAGGAGCAGGGCGAGGAGGAGACCAACGCCTCCGACATGGTCAAGAACATGGAGCTGTTTGGCAGCGACCCCAAGGGGCTCTACGACCTGGACCGCGAGTACCAGGCTCGCACCTTCGTCGCGCCCACGATGCCCATGTAGGGAACAGGCACTCGCTCGGGGCCCGGCTCGTCCGGGCCCCTTCCATGAGGGTCGACCTGGTCGCCGCCATGCCGACGAACCGTCCTGAGGGGGACACATGAGCTGGTACGAGGAATCCGTCTTCTATCAAATCTATCCGCTCGGCCTCACGGGGGCGCCGTACCAGAACGACGGGACGTCCGAGCCCGTCCACCGGCTTGCGCAGCTCACGGCTAACGGCTGGGTGGAGCAGATGGTCAGGCTCGGAGCCAACGCGCTCATCCTCAACCCCGTGTTCCAGAGCCAGAGCCACGGGTACGACACCGTGGACTACACCAAGGTCGACCGCAGGCTGGGCACGGGAGAGGACCTCCGCGCCTTCGTCGATGCCTGCCACAAGGCTGGCGTGAGGGTGCTTCTCGACGGCGTCTTCAACCATGTGGGAAGGGAGTTCTGGGCCTTTCGGGACGTGCTGGAGAAGCGGGAGGCAAGCCCCTACGCTGGGTGGTTCTGCATCGACTGGGGCGGCAACGACCGCTGGGACGACCATCTCTCCTACGAGTGCTGGCAGGGGGTGGACGAGCTCGTGAAGCTCAACCACTCCAACTTCGACCTCAACGCGTACCTTGCGGAGGTCATCCGCGGCTGGGAGCGGGACTACGACATCGACGGCCTGCGCCTGGACGTGGCGTACTGCCTCGACCGCGGCTTCCTGGGGTACCTGCGCCGGATCGCTAACGAGCTGTCCGAGCGCCGCGGCCAGAAGTTCCTCCTCCTGGGCGAGACCATGTTTGGCGACTACCGCCAGTGGATGGGCGACGACCTCTGCGACACCGTCACCAACTACGAGGTGTACAAGGGGCTCTGGAGCTCCTTCAATTCGGCCAACATGCACGAGGTTGCCTACTCCCTCGACCGCCAGAGCGGCGACGCCCCCTGGGACCTGTACACGGGGCTCCACCTGCTCGACTTCGCGGACAACCACGACGTCCCACGCATCGCCACCAAGCTGGACGACAAGAGGCAGCTGGAGCCGCTCTACGGCCTTCTGTTTGGCATGCCCGGCGTCCCCTGCGTGTACTACGGCAGCGAGTGGGGGATAGAGGGCGAGCAGAACTACGGGGACCACGAGATCCGTCCCGCCCTCGACGCCCCGGAGTGGAACTCGCTCAGCGACTGGATCGCCTCCCTCGCCTGCGCGAGGAGGGGCTCCACCGCCCTTATGGTGGGTGACTACCGGCAGCTCCAGGTGGGTCCCACCGCGCTCGTGTTCCAGCGCTCATCGGCAGACCAGCGCGTCATCGTCGCGGTCAACGCCTCCGACGCGCCGCAGACGCTGCACTTCGACGCCGGGTGCGGCAGGGCGCGCGACCTCATCACGGGCGAGGACCACGACTTTGGCGGCGGCTCCGAGGTTCCCGCCTTCGGATGCAGGTACTGGCTCTGCGAGAGGTAGCGAGACAGGCACAGCCACGACGAGGAGGGGACTTCCACCCAACGGCGGGAGTCCCCTCTCGCCCTGTCGCCCTTGCGGAGTGACAGTCATAACAAACGGGGCTTCCGCGGAAAATGCGGGAGCCCCGTCTACTGTCTATCGGGCGGTCGCGCTACTGGATCTGGGCAACCATGGCCATGTTGGTCGAGGTGATGTAGTCACCCTGCGACGGGGAGGTCTGAGGGTCGCCCGCGGTGACGACGACGAGGTCGCCCTTGTTCGCGATGCCCTTCTCCTTGGCAACGGTGAGGGCGTTGTAGCAGGTTGCGGAGAGGGAACCCTGCTCGGTGGTCTTGAACGCCTTCACGCCCCACTGGAAGCACGTCTTGCGGATGGCGTGGTTGGAGGGGGACATTGCGTAGATCGGGAGCTTGGGACGGAAGTTCGAGATCAGGCGCGCGGTGCGGCCGGAGTGCGTGGGGCAGATGATGCACTTGGCGCCCACGCGGTCGGCGACCTCGACGGCAGCCGCGCCGATGGCGCTGTTGACGTTGCGCATGCCGCCGCGGTCGTGGTACTCGGTGTGCTCGAGGAGGTACTTCTCGGTCTCGAGGCAGATGGACGCCATGGTCTGCACCGCCTGGACGGGGTACTTGCCCGCGGCCGTCTCGCCGGAGAGCATGACGCAGTCGGTGCCGTCGTAGATGGCGTTGGCAACGTCGCTGACCTCGGCGCGCGTGGGGCGCGGGTTGCGGATCATGGAGTCGAGCATCTGCGTTGCGGTGATGACCGGCTTGTAGGCGTTGTTGCACTTGCGGATGATGGTCTTCTGGATGTGGGGGACCTCAGCCGCGGGGACCTCGACGCCCAGGTCGCCACGGGCGACCATGATGCCGTCGGAGACGTCAAGGATCTCGTCGAAGTTCTTCACGCCCATGGCGCTCTCGATCTTCGGGAAGATGTAGACGTTGCGCATGCCGTTCTCGGCGCAGAGGGTGCGGATCTCGTCGACCGCCTTGGCGTTGCGGATGAACGACGCGGAGATTGCGTCGATGCCCAGCTCGCAGCCAAACATGATGTCGGCGCGGTCCTGCTCGGTGACGGAGGGGAGGCCGATCTCGACGTTGGGGACGTTCACGCCCTTCTTCTCGCCGATCTCGCCGCCGTTGGTGACGGTGCAGTGCATGTCCTGGCCCTCGACGCCCGTGACCTCAAGGCCGACCAGGCCGTCGTCGATGAGGATGACGGAGCCCTTGGTGACCTCCTTGGGCAGGTCGAGGTAGTCGAGCGAGATGTGCTTGGCGTTGCCGTGGAAGTCCTCGGTGGTGGGCTGGGCGGTGACCACGATCTCGTCACCGGTGTTGACGGTGACCTTCTGACCGCCCTCGAGGAGACCGGTGCGGACCTCGGGGCCCTTGGTGTCGAGCATGATGGCGACGGGGATGCCAAGCTCCTCGGAGATGCGGCGCACGCGCTCGATGTTCTTGCGGTGGTAGTCATGGCTGCCGTGGCTGAAGTTGAACCTCGCCACGTTCATGCCGCTCTTGATGAGCTCCCTCAGCACGTCATCGCTCTCGGTCGCAGGGCCCATTGTGCAGACGATCTTGGTCCTCTTAGCTACCATTTCGTTCCTTCCTCATCGTATGGATTGGCGGCACGTCTCACTTTCGCGGGGCGGTCCGCCATGATGCGCGTATGGCAGATGCCTTTCGAAGTATAGCCTGCCTCTCTTTTGGCTTTGTTGTTCAAACGTCATGTGAACGCAAGCCGAAACGAAAGGCAGGCAGGGCGTCTCCCCCTAGCAGACCACGCTGCGGTCCACAAACTCCCCGCCCGTGGCGTAGGCCTTGGCGTTCTCGAGCGTGACCGTAGCGATCTGGCCAAGTGCCTCGCGCGTGAAGAATGCCTGGTGAGAGGTCATGACAACGTTGGGGAACGAGCAGAGGCGCGCGGGGATGGACTCAAACACCTCGCCGGCGCGGTCCTGGTACACGTTCTCGTTCTCCTCCTCGTACACGTCGAGGCCGGCGGCGCCGATCTTGCCGGAGAGGATGCCGCGGATGAGCGCCTGGGTGTCAACCAGGCCGCCGCGACCGGTGTTGACGAAGATGACGCCGTCCTTCATCTTGGCGATCGCCTCGTCGTTGATCATGTGGTGGCTCTCCTCGTTGAGGAAGGCGTGGAGGCTGATGAGGTCCGCCCTCTCGTACAGGGTGTCGTAGTCAACGTACTCGTCGATCACGTGCTCCTCGTCGACCAGCCTCTGGTTGGGGTACAGGTCGGCGCCCAGGACCGTCATGCCAAAGCCCTTGCAGATGCGGCAGAGCGCGGCGCCAATGCGGCCCGTGCCGATGATGCCCGCGGTCTTGCCGTGCAGGGTCTCGCCAACGAGGCCGGTGAGCGAGAAGTTGTTCTCGCGCACGCGGTTGTAGCCCTTGCAGATGCGGCGGTTGGCGGCCAGCGCGAGCGCCATGGCGTGTTCGGCGATCGCCTCGGGGGAGTAGGCCGGGACGCGGGTGACCTTCATGCCCAGGCTCTTGGCAAACTCCACGTTCACGGCGTCAAAGCCCGCGCAGCGCATGAGGACGAGGCCCACGCCTAGGCCGCGCAGCACCTCGAGCGTCATGGCCGAGACGTCGGCGTTGACAAAGGCGCAGACGGCGTCGTAGCCCTGGGCCAGGGTCGCGGTCAGCGGGGTCAGGTTGGTCTCGGTGAAGTCGACCTTCAGCTCGGGGTACTTGGGAAGCTCCCTCTCAAACGAGTCCCTGTCGTAGCTCTTGGTGCCGTACACGAGGATTTTCATGAGATTCCCTTCGACTGCTCCGGTTCCTACAACTGCCTGCCTGATTCGATTACGTGGATATTTTAGCTCAGGGCAGATACGTCTACCACGCCTTTTGTCGATAGCGGACAAGTCAGGAGGACATGTATATCGATGAACGGTCAACCGTGTGCGCACGCGGGGGAGAGGACCGTCTCCCCTCGCCCGACTCTCGGATATCTGGCGCATGGGGGGTCTGTGGAGTCCGTTTGGGTGGTATAAATACGCGTACGCAAGGCGTCTGGCATGGCAGCCTTGGTGAGCCCTTGCCCCTCCTGGGGAATTATTAGCGGGCATCAATCTGCCGGGCGCGAGAGGACTCTGACCCAGGAGGAACAATTGAAGGAATACCTGTCTCCCGTCGATGACGTCGTCAAGGGGGTCGCGACCGACGCAGACTCCGGCCTGTCCCAGGCAGAGGCGGCGCGCCGCCTCGAGAAGGACGGGCCCAACAAGCTCAAGGAGGCCGAGAAGACCCCCGTCATCGTGAGGTTCTTCCAGCAGATGGCCGACCCCATGATCATCATGCTGATCGTGGCCGCGGTCATCTCGGCCATCACGGGCATGGTGCAGGGCGAGGCGGACTTCGCCGACGTCATCATCATCTGCTTCGTCGTCATCGTCAACGCCGTCCTCGGCGTCGTGCAGGAGAGCAAGGCGGAGGAGGCTCTCGCTGCGCTCCAGGAGATGTCTGCCGCCCAGTCCAAGGTGGTGAGGGACGGAAGGATCGTCTCGGTCCACTCCTCCGAGCTCGTTGCGGGCGATGTCGTCATCCTCGAGGCGGGCGACGCCGTTCCGGCCGACTGCCGCATCATCGAGAGCGCCTCCATGAAGATCGAGGAGGCCGCGCTCACCGGCGAGTCCGTGCCCGTCGAGAAGCACGCCGACTCCCTCTCCCTGGCGGAGGGGCAGGACGACATCCCGCTCGGCGACCGCAAGAACATGTGCTACATGGGCTCCACGGTCGTGTACGGCCGTGGCCGCGCCGTCGTGGTCGCCTGCGGCATGGACACCGAGATGGGCAAGATCGCCGACGCCCTCTCGCAGGCCAAGGACGAGGAGACCCCGCTGCAGAAGAAGCTCGACGAGCTGTCGAGGATCCTCTCCGTCGCGTGCATCATCATCTGCGCCCTCGTCTTCGTCGTGACCTGGCTCAAGCACGGCATGGGCTTCTTCTCCAACATCAACCTCGTGCTCAATACCTTCATGGTGGCCGTCTCGCTTGCCGTCGCGGCAATCCCCGAGGGCCTTGCCGCCGTCGTGACCATCGTCCTCTCCATCGGCGTTACCAAGATGAGCCAGCACAACGCCATCATCCGCAAGCTCACCGCCGTCGAGACCCTTGGCTGCACCCAGCTTATCTGCTCGGACAAGACTGGCACGCTGACCCAGAACAAGATGACCGTCGTGCGCCACGAGACCCAGAACATCGACTCCCTGGTAACCTGCATGGCCCTGTGCTCCGACGCCAAGTGGGACGACGCCGAGGGCAAGGCCGTGGGCGAGCCCACCGAGGCGGCCCTGGTCGCGGATGCCGCCAAGCGCGGCTTCACCTCCGCCGACCTCGACTCCGCCAACCCGCGCCTGGGGGAGGCCCCCTTCGACTCGGGCCGCAAGATGATGTCCGTCGTCAACCAGGACGCCAACGGCAGGATCGTCCAGCACACCAAGGGCGCTCCCGACGAGATCATCAAGCGCTGCACCAGCATCCTCACGTCCGACGGCGTGGTGCCCCTTACGGACGAGACCCGCGAGCTCATGCTACGCAAGAACAAGGCCATGGCAGACGACGCGCTGCGCGTCATGGCCGCCGCCCGCCGCGTATGGGACCACGAGCCCGAGAGCTATGACGCCTCCTACCTGGAGCAGGACATGACGCTCATCGGTCTCTCCGGCATGATCGACCCCGTCCGGCCCGAGGTCAAGGGCGCCATCGGCGAGGCTCACAACGCCGGCATCAGGGTCGTCATGATCACGGGCGACCACATCGACACCGCCGTCGCCATCGCCCGCGAGCTCGGCATCATCAAGGACCGCTCCCAGGCGATCACCGGCGCGGAGCTAGACAAGATCTCCGACGAGGAGTTCATGGACAGGATCGAGGACTTTGGCGTGTACGCTCGCGTGCAGCCGGAGCACAAGGTCCGCATCGTCGACACCTGGAAGAAGAAGGGCAAGATCGTCGCCATGACCGGCGACGGCGTCAACGACGCGCCCTCCATCAAGCGCGCAGACATCGGCGTGGGCATGGGCATCACCGGCACCGACGTCACAAAGAACGTCGCCGACATGGTCCTTGCGGACGACAACTTCGCCACCATCGTCGAGGCCGTGGAGGAGGGCCGCAGGATCTACGACAACATCCGAAAGGCGATCGCGTTCCTGCTCTCGTCCAACCTCGCCGAGGTCATCTCGGTCTTCGTTGCCTCGCTGATCGGCTTCACCATCCTCGAGCCCACGCACCTGCTGTGGATTAACCTCATCACCGATTGCTTCCCCGCGCTCGCCATGGCCATGGAGGTCGCCGAGCCCGGCCTGATGAAGCGCAGCCCGCGTAACGCCGACGACGGCGTGTTCGCCGGAGGCATGTGGCTCGACTGCCTGGTCCAGGGCATCGTCATCGCAGCCCTCACGCTCATCTCCTACTTTGTGGGCCTCTCCATCGAGAACGTGCCCCTGTCCGACGTGATCTCCGGCGCCAACCTGGGCAGGGACGGCATGACCATGGCGTTCCTCACCCTCTCGATGGTCGAGATGTTCCACTCCTTCAACATGAGGAGCCGTCGCCAGTCCGTCTTCAAGCTCCCCACCCAGAACGTGTGGCTCTGGCTCGCGTTCGCCGGGTCCCTCGTCCTCACCTTCGTGGTGATCGAGACCCCGCTCTCCGTCGCCTTCGGCTTTGCCGAGATCAACGTAGGGGAGTACGCGATCGCGATGCTGCTCGCGGCCTGCATCATCCCCATCGTCGAGGCCTACAAGGCAATCATGAGGGCGGTCGAGAAGAGGCGCGCCTAGCGCGCTCGCGGGAGGTCCCATGGCGAGGAGGGCAAACAGGAAGGGCAGGGGCTCGCGTCCCGCCCGTCTGCGCGGGGAGGGCGTCGGCTCCCTTCCTGCGCTCTCCTCGCTCCAGGACCTTCCCACCCTAGGGGAGCTGCACGCCACTCCCCCTCAGCTTCGAGCGTTCGACGAGGCGTCATGCGACGCGGTGCGCGAGCTGGGGGAGGGCGCCTCTCCCGCAATCGGCTGCGTCGTGAGGCTCGACCGCGGGTATCCCGCCGTCGCGACCGAGGACGGCCTCGTCCGAGCGGAGTTTGCCGCGTCTCTCACCAAGGGCGAGTTCTCGCGCGTCGCCGTGGGCGACTGGGTGTGCGTCCTCGTCCCCCAGGGGCACGACATGGCCATCATCCGGCAGATCCTGCCGCGCGAGAGTGACATCGCGCGCTGGCGCGGCGGGTCCAGGGGAGAGAGGCAGACCCTCGCCGCAAACGTGGACACCGTCCTCGTGGCGCAGGCGCTCGGCGCATCGGGCGTGGACGTCGATCGCATCGCGCGGTCCGCCGTCATCGCCCTGGACTGCGGGGCGTCGGTCGCCGTCGTGCTCACCAAGGCGGACAGGGCGGGTGCCGACGGCCTAGCCCGTTCCATCTCGTCGGTCCGTGCGGTGCTGGGTGACCAGGTTCCCGTGGTCGCGTGCTGCGCGGGCGCGGATGAGGAGATCGGCGACCTTCCCAACGTCGCGCTCGGCTCCGGTGCCGGATGGGGGACGGAGGGCGTTCGCGCCCTCGTGCCACCCGGCAGCATCGCCATCGTCCTCGGGGAGTCCGGTGCCGGCAAGTCCACGCTTCTCAACGCGCTCCTGGGGCACGAGGTGCTCCAGACGGGGTCGGTCAGGGCGTCTGACGATGCGGGCAGGCATACCACGGTGGCACGTCGGATGGTCTCGCTTCCCAACGCCGGCGTCATCGTCGACGAGCCGGGCCTGCGCAGCCTCCCGCTGATCGGACACGAGCGCGGCCTGGCAAAGCTGTTCCCCCGCGTGGCGCAGGCGGCCGGAGAGTGTCGCTTCCGCGACTGCACCCACACGCACGAGCCCGGGTGCGCCGTGCGAGACCTCGCCGACTCGGGGGATGTCCCTCCGGAGCGCGTCGAGACGTACGTCTCCCTTGCCTCCGAGATGCGTGCCTCCGCCGCCGAGCTGGATCCCGACGTGACCCTCTAGCGACGCTTGCGGGTCGCTGGCCGCGCGTTGGCATATCCGAACAGGCGCGTTCGGTCGCCCGCAGCTGCGGGCAACGTATGCACAACTTAGCTGCGGGGCTATTTCAGAAGGTGTCCCGATGCCGCCTCCCCAGACGGGAGAATCGCCCATGTGGGCAATTCGAACGCTTCTGGGGAGGTCACTTATGTCTCTGCGCTTCAGGTTGGCGCTGTCGACGGCGTGCGCCGTCCTTGCCGCCCTGTTGTTCGTCGTGTACGCGGGGCACGTCCGTGCCGAGGCGGACTCTGTTCGCGAGGAGGCTGCGGCGCGCTTTGGCGGTGACGTCGTGAGCCTCGTCGTGGCAACCAAGAACCTCAAGGCGGGGGACGAGGTCAGCAAGGCAAACGTCCGCGAGAGGGGCTGGGTCTCGTCCCTCGCCCCTGAGGGGGCGATCACCAGCCTCGACGTGGTCATGGGGAGCAAGGTCGCCATTCCCGTGGCAAAGAACGCCCCGCTCACCAAGACCAGCTTCGAGGACCCCTCTCCCATGGTCCAGGTTCCCTCCGGGTACGTTGCCGTGAGCATCCCCACGTCCGAGAGGGTTGGCGTCACGAGCGGCGTTCCCGCCGGGGCATCGCTCACCGCCTACCAGCTCGGCGACTCCGGGGCCAAGGTCATCGCCCGTAGCCTCAGGGTCCTCTCGTCCACGCAGGAGGGGTCGCTGGGGATGGACTCCCGCGAGCTGACCCTCGCGGTGAGGCCGGAGGACGTGGAGCGAGTCCTCTCCGCCAGCACCAGGGGAGACCTACGGCTCGTGCTGCCCTCCGAGGACATCGCGGCAGGCAAGGCGGACCAGGCCGCCTCTGCCCCCGAGCAACGGGAGCAGGGCGAGGACGTCGCCTCCGCGGACTCAAAGGCGTCCGCCGGGGGATCTGGCGACCAGGGGGGCGAGGGACGATGACGGAGCTGTGGATCGGATGCTGCTCCCGGGGCTCGCGGCGCGACCTCGCACGTGCGCTCGATTCCGTGTCGCCGCTCGCGACTCTGGTGTTCGCGGCGGACGCAGCGGATCTTAGGAGGAGGTTCGAGGACGAGGAGCCCAACACGGTGGGTGCCGTGGTTGGGCTTACCGAGGACGGCATCTCCGACGTTAACGTCGCCGCTGCCGTCGCGCACGACGGCAGGGCGTCCGAGGTCCTGCTCGTCACGCGCGAGGCGAGTGGGTCGCTCCGATCAAGGGCAAGGCAGGCAGGCATCACCCGCGTGGTCGAGATCCCGCGGCGCGTCGAGCCCGTCCGGGAGGAGGGGGCTCCCATCAGCCAGGCGCGGGGGCGCGTCGAGTCGGACGTCCCCTCCGCCCGGACGGGGTTGGGAGGGGGAGAGGCGCGGACCGCCGAGGTCGCATCCCCCTCCGCTGGCATAGCGCGTCCCGACGTCACGAGCGAGCGCCTGACGCCTCTCTCCTCAAGCGAGGAGGCAGTGTTTCCCGGCGGTGGGTCCATCCTATGCCTCTCCTCCGGGAGGGGCGGGGTGGGAAAGACCACCATCGCCGCATGCTGTGCCGTTGCGGCGGCGTCCTGGGGAATGCAGGTCGCCCTGGTCGACCTGGACCTGTCGTGCGGTGACCTCTGCTCTCGCTTTGGCATCGGGTCGCCGTCCGACCTCGCGCGACTTGGCGGGGAGCCCACCGCCGAGCAGATGGGGCGGCTCGGAATCAGGTGTGCCGAGGGCGTCTCCCTCTGGGGTCCCTGCGACCGGCCCGAGATGGCGGAGCGCGTCGCGCCGGTCGTCCCCACGCTCCTCAACTACCTGTCCTCGCGCCACGACCTCGTGGTGGTGGACACGTCGACCACGTTCTGCGAGGCGACGGCACGAGCGGCGCAGGTGGCAGACCGTGTCCTCCTCGTCCACGACGGCGCGCGCGGGTCGCTCGCCTCGCTCAGCAGGGCGAGTGCGCTCGCGGTGAGGCTGGGAGTCGCTAGGACGCGCATGGTGCGCGTGCAGAACATGGCGGACCCAAGGGCCCGGTTTGAGCCCGCGCTCGGAAGGGCGGAGGCAGGCCTTGAGGGTGCACGGGCGTTCATGGTCGCCGACGGGGGCGAGGCGGGCGAGGAGCTCCTCGACGCCGGCGAGGTGGAGGACCTCATGGGCGAGAGGGGCGACCTCGCGGAGTCGGTCTCCTACCTCGTTGCGCAGATCCTCTCGGAGCTGGGGAGCCTCCCCGACTGCGAGGATGCACGGCGCTCGCTCGAGGCGAGGCCGGGGAGGCGAAGGGGCCTGTTCGGCAGGAGAAGGGAGGCGGAGTGATGTCGGTTCTCGAGCTTGTCATGGAGCAGGAGGGCGCCGCGACGCCAGCGGAGCGGGTTGCGGCGGCGGAGGGCGGGGGTCTCTCGCCCAACAGGGCACGGGAGCTCAGGGAGGTCCTCAAGCACGAACTGGTCGAGAGGCTGGGGCTCGAGGCGGTGGCATCCATCGCCGCCTCGCGTGACCCGCAGAAGTCTCGCGGCGAGCTTGCCGTGGCCTGCCGAGCCATCCTCAACGGCGGACAATTTGCGTCCCTCTCGCCCGAGGAGGGGGAGCGGCTGGTCTCCCAGGTGCTCGACGACGTGTGCGGGCTCGGACCCCTGCAGCGCCTCCTCGACGACGAGAGCGTCACCGAGGTCATGGTAAACGGGAAGGACGCCCTGTTCTTCGAACGGGACGGCACCATCCACCCCGCAGAGACGGTCTTCGACTCCGACGAGCAGATCCTCATGGTCGTGGACCGCATCCTCGCGCCGCTGGGGCGAAGGTTCGACCGCAGCTGCCCCATCGTGAACGCGCGCCTCAAGAACGGGGACCGCGTGAACGCCGTGGCCCCTCCCGTCGCCATCGATGGGCCCATGGTGACCATACGCAAGTTCTCCAACCGCATCACGTCGATGGCGCGCCTGGTGGAGCTGGGGTCGCTCCCGCCCTGGTACGCGACGCTGCTCAGCTGGGCAGTGAGGCTGCGCCAGGACATCGCCGTGGCTGGGGGCACGGGGTCGGGCAAGACCACGCTCCTCAACGCGCTCTCGTGCGAGGTCCCCCTGGGGGAGAGGATCGTGACGATCGAGGACTCGGCGGAGCTCAGGTTTGACAGCCATCCCGACGTCGTGCGGCTCGAGGCGCGCACGGCGTCCATCGAGGGCTCGGGCGAAATCACCATCAGGGACCTCGTGAAGAACGCGCTCCGCATGCGGCCCGACCGCATCGTGGTCGGCGAGGTCAGGGGAGAGGAGGCGGTTGACATGCTCCAGGCCATGAACACGGGGCACGACGGTTCACTCACGACATTGCACGCCGGGACGCCCGACGAGGCGGTCCTGCGGCTGGTGCTGATGTCGCGCTTTGGGATGGACCTCCCCACCGACATCATCGAGGAGCAGGTAGCGACCGCCCTCGACCTGCTGGTCATGAGCCAGAGGTTCCCCGACGGCAGGCGCTACATCACCTCGCTCTCCACCGTAGGCAGGGCGGAGGGCGGCGGGGTCAGCCTGGGCGAGGTCGTCTCGTTCGACGAGGGTTCGCGGTCCTGGCACCTGGTCGGCGAGCCGGGCTTTGTCCAGAGGGCGTTGGACGAGGGCACGCTCGAAGGCGGGGAGGTGGGGGAGTGGAGGCGCTCTGTGTGCTAGCGGTGGCACTGCTCGCATGGGTGGCTCCGTTTACCCTGCTTGGCGGTGTCCTGTCGCGGCCCCATGGCTCCGGGGGCATCGCCAGGAGGGCGAGGCGCGCCCTCAAACCGCTCCTGCTGGCCCTGGGGAGGGGCCGCCTCGTTCGTCTCCTCCTGAGAAACGAGTCGTGGGAGGGCGCCTCCCGCGCGATCGCAGTGAGGTTTGCGGTGACCGACGAGCTTGCCGACGACGAGGGAGGCTGCGCCGCCCTGGTTGCGGGAACCGCCGCGCTGGCTGTGCTCCTCTCACTCGCCTCCCGATCCCTGGCGGGGTTCCCCGTCGCCGTTGCCGTGGTGGGGTCGTCGGTCCCGGCGTGGTGGTCATCCAAGAAACGGGAGAGGCGACGCGAGCTCTCGCGGGCGATGCCAGGGGTGTTCAGGACGCTCGCGATGGCGATGGGGTCGGGGGAGACCCTCTCGCAGGCGGTGTCCTACCTCGGGAGCCACGAGCGCGGGGCGGCGGGCGAGGCGTTCTCGCGCGCGTCGCTCAGGCTGAGCTGCGGCGAGTCGGTGGAGGAGGTCATGGCGACCCTCCCCAGGGAGCTCGACGCCCCGGGGGTCGCCCTTCTCGCCACCTCGCTTGCGATCTCTCAGCGAACGGGGAGTCCGCTCAGGGGACTCTTTGAGTACTCCGCGCGACTGGTCGAGAGGCAGGGGGAGTTCGAGCGCCTCCTGATGGTGAAGACCGCCCAGGTGAGGTTGTCGGTGCGCATCGTCTGCGCCATGCCCATCGCCATGATCCTCACGCTCTCGCTCATATCCCCTGACTTTCAGAGGGGGCTCACGCAACCCGTTGGAATCGCCTCGGTAGCGATCGCCGCCCTCATGGACCTCGCGGCGCTCGCCATAATCCGGCGGCTCATGAGGGGTGTCCTGTGATGGGGGCCATGGAAGCGTGCCTGGCGACCGCGGCGGCGGGTTCCGTGTTCCTGGGGACGATGGGACTCACCTCGGGGCACGCCCGTCGCGTACGGGAGACTACCCCCGGCTGGATGTCCGGGATTGCCGAGTCGGCGGCGACGATTCCCGTCGTCAGGGAGTCGAGGCGGCGTGCGGAGCTCGACAGGAGGCGTTCCGCGTGCCTGCGCGAGCTGCCAGGGCTCATCGACGTCCTGACGCTCGGCCTCATGGCGGGGCTCTCGTTTGACGCCTCGCTCGAGCTGTACCTCTCGCGTTACGACACTGAGCTTTCGGCTGCCTTTGGCGAGGCGATGACCTCATGGCGCATGGGGATCTCCGGCAGGGGCGAGGCGCTGGAGGCGCTCGCGGGGCAGATGGGGGTCTCGGCGCTGGGGAGCTTTGCCTCGATCGTGTCTCAGGCGCTCGAGTTTGGCTCTCCGCTCGCGGACGCGCTCGAGGCGCAGGCACAGGTGATCCGTGACGAGCAGAGGTCCGAGTTGGAGGAGGAGATCGAGCGCGTTCCGGTGAAGATGCTCGTCCCTCTGGGGACGCTCATCGTCCCGGCGATGCTCCTCGCAATTCTGGGCCCGCTCCTCAGCTCGTCGCTGGGGACGGTCTAGCCGGAGGCGACATCGGTGCGGATGAAAGGAGAGGGAATGGGAGAGGAACGGTGCGGGGTTCGAAGGAGGGCCGTCGCGCTGCTGCGCGACTGCAGCGGGCAGGGGACCACGGAGTACGCGATCCTGGTGGGCGTTCTCGTGGTCATCGCGATCGTCGCCATCATCGCGTTCAAGGGGAAGGTCCAGGAGCTCTGGACCGCCATCGCGGACGGCATGAACAGCCTCTGAGGGTTGTCGTGATCCCGCTCTGCCTCGCTGCCCTCATCGCCCTCCCCTCTGCCGTGGGGAGGGTGCAGGTGGAACGGGCGGATGGAGGGGAGAGCGGGACGGCGGGGGCGCCGTCGGACGCGGGGGACGAGGGCTCATGGCCCACGAGCCACGGAGGCGCGGGGCACGACGGAACGCCTCTCCCACACGGCAGGGACGTCCCCTTCCCCCTTCCCGTGGAGCAGAGCGCGGCTGAGCTGCTCGCAGAGTACGAGTGCCTGGGGACGTGTGCGCTCGTGCGTGCCGGATACCTCGACCTGCTAGGGGAGGTCTGGTGCTGCGTGGTGCAGGGAGACGGTTGGGTCGACGTCTGCGAGGTGCGCCCCGCGGAGGGCGGCGGGAGCCTGGTCACCAGGAGAAGGCTCGACTCGCGCGAGTGGGCGGAGCGATGCCCGGTTGGGAGGACGGATGGCTAGGGGAGACGGGAGGGGCGATCTTGATGGGACACGAGCCTCCCTGCGCCTGCTGTGGTCGCAGGGAGGGCAGTCGACGCTCGAGTACGCGCTCGTGCTGGGGTCGCTGCTCGCGTCCGTCCTCGCTCTCGCCTCGGTGTGGCGGGCGGGCGGCGACGGGAGCTTGCAGCGCGTTGCCCTCGAGGCGGCCTCACACGTCTTGGGGGCTGGCGGCTCGCAGGGGCTGCGTGACGTCCTCCTGTTCTAGTGAGAGGGGCTCGTCGCTCGGGCAGTCGAGCGTGGAGGCGGCGGTTCTCCTTCCCGCCCTCATGCTCGCCATCGCGCTCCTCCTGGAGCCCGCCTGCCTTCTCTACACGCGGGCGGTCATGCTCTCCGCCGCGTCAGAGACCGCCCGCGCGATTCTCACCGACTACGACGGGGAGTTGGAAGACTGCAGGGAGTTCGCGCTGCGTCGGCTCGCGGCGGTGCCCGAGATCCCCCTCCTCCACGTTGGGGGGAGGGCGGACTGGGAGGTGTCCCCATCGCTCGATGGCGGGAGGGCGAGCGTCCAGATAAGGGGGCATGCGAGACCCCTCCCGCTCATGGGGGCGATGGGCGCCCTTTCGGGGATGTGCGACGGGGAGGGGGTGGTCCTGTCCGTCAGGGTCGAGGAGGACCTGCGGCCAGGCTGGTTGGGAGGGACGTATGAGGAGTGGCAGGAGATGTGGGGATAGGGAAGGAGCCGCGCGCCCTCGCGGCAGGCTTGGGCTCGGGACCTTCCTGGACGACGAGGGAGGGTACACCACGGTGGCGGTCGCGGTGGCTCTGCTCATGAGCCTCGTCCTGACGTTTGGAACCGCCGCGGCGGCGTGGAGCCTGTCTCGCTCGGCAGACGTCCAGGAGGTCGCAGACGCAGTCGCGCTGGCCGGCTCCAACGTGGTGGCGGGATACGCGACCGTCGCGCAGGTGATGGACGCCTGCGTCCTGAGCATGGGGCTGCTGGGGAGCATGGTGTGCGCCGTCGGTCTGGTCGTCGCCGCGATCCCGGTGGTGAGCAAGGCTGCGCCGGCGATCCTTCGGGAGGGGAGGAAGATCCTCGACGCGAGGAAGTCGTTCGCGCGCTCGTCTGCGCGCGGGCTCCAGCGCCTCGAGAGGGCGATCCCCTCCCTCGTTATGGCGAACTCCGCCTCGTGCGCGAGGGCGAGCTCGGCGGGTGGCATCCCCTACTCGGGCGTGGCGGTCCCGCTCCCGCGACAGGGGAAGTCGGACTTCTCCTCGCTGGACGATGGGCTGGGGGGAGAGGAGCTTGAGCGGCGCGGCCAGAGGATCGCCGAGGCGTCTGCGAGAAAGCGCGATGCCGACGAGCGCGCGTTGAGGGAGCGTGAGAGGGCGTGGCGCGCGGACAACGTGGACGACCCGCTCTGCATGCGGAGCAGGGCTGCCTCGCTGGCCGGACTCCCCGCGGCGCAGAACCCCGCCTACCCGTCACCGGAGGCATGGGAGTTCGAGTACTCCCGGGTGAGGGCGTGCAACTACTACCTGGCACGCTGGGAGGCGGAGCCGTGTGCCGGCAACGGTCCCGACGAGCTGCAGCGCTCGTGCGCCCGCAAGGAGTTCTATCGGTACGCGCACCAGAAGATCTCGAAGGCGACCTGCGTTGACGGACCGGACGAGGTCAAGATCGACCTCCCCGAGCTCCCGCACAACCGCGACTTGGTGAGGGGGACCGAGCTCTACACCGACGTGGTCTGGCCCTGCACGCTCGAGGAGGGTGGGATAACGCTGCACTGCTCGCTCTTGTGTCCCGGAGCCACGGGTCCTTCCGCGGGCAATGCCTCACTCGCGGAGGAGGAGGGCGGCGGGGTGCTGAGGTGCGGGGTGTGCAAGATGGACGCCAAGGCGATGGGCAACGTTGCAAACGCCAGCACCAACATCCCCAACGGGTTCGAGCACTACTGGAGGATCGTCGTGGAGGCGTCCCGCTCCTACCAGAGGGCGCGCGAGGAGTCCATCGCCGCGGAGCGGGACATGCGCGACGCAGCAGAGGAGGGGAGGGGGACGTTTCGCACGGCCATCGACCTGCTGTCGGTCCCGCGCCCCAGGCTCGTGCCACCCGGGGCGTACGGATGCGTCTCGGTCGTGCGGCGCGGGGCTTCCGTCCCGGTCCCCTCGGAGCTCACCGCGGCGTTCCTCTCCCAGGCCGAGCTGCCCGAGGGCTGCGCCATCGCGGGGGCGACCCTCGCGCCAGACGACTCCACCGACGGGAGCGACGTCCTCTCCTCGGTGTACGAGGGGGTCACGCGGGGACGCGGCGGCCTCGTGCTGGACTTCGCCGGAGACGTGGTCGGTGCATGGGGCAGGCTGCTCGTCTCGTATGGCTCGTCCTACGAGTCCGCGTCGCGCGTCGCCGAGGACATGCTCGATGGCATCGGTCCCGTCTTTGGCGAGAGGGTCGCCTCGTGGCTCAGGTCCGAGCTCTCCGCGGCCGTTCGCGATGCAGGGTTCGAGCCGGCGGACATGCGGGTCAGGAAGCCGGTGCTGGTCAACAGCCAAGAGGTGATGGACAGGGCGGGTCTCGCAAAGGGCGAGCAGGTCAGGAGGGCAATCGAGTCGATTCCGGCAAGCCCGGGCGAGCTCGAGGAGAGGATGGAGGCAGAGGTGAGGTCCATGCTCGGGGAGGGCGAGGTCGTCCTGGCGGAGGTGCCCATCCCCGGCATGGGGGAGAGTGGCGTCCCCCTCGTCCTCGACCTCTCCACCCTCGGGGGCGCGGCATGAGGGGGCTGGCTGCGGGCTCCTCGCCGGGTAGGCGTGACGCATTCGGCGAGTCGGGCCAGATGACTGTGGAGATGGCGGTCCTCATGCCAGTCACGATCGTGGTGGCGCTGGTTGCCTACAACCTTGTCCGGTTCGTCGGTGCCTGCGCGTTGTTCGACCGTGCCGCAGCAGACTGCGTCATCGCCCATGGCGTCTCTCCCTCCGAGGGCGGGGGAGACGGGCCAGACGTCGAGTCGGTGCGGGCGGCGCTCGAGGGAGCGCTCCCAAGCGAGTCCTGCGAGGTGTCGGTTGAGGCGGAGGGATCCGGTTCCACTGCGTCTCCGTCGGGGGCGGTGACGTTTCCCCTCTCCCCCTCGCTCACGACCTTCACCTGCACGCTGAGATATCGGCCGTGGCCGTCGTCATTCGTCCTTGCGGGCGTGGGGTTCTCGCCCCCGCTCGCGCTCGTGCACGAGCGTTCCGTCGTCGTTGACTGTCACAGACCGGGGGTGGTGGTGTAGATGGCATGCGAGGGTTGGGCCCTGGACGTCGTCGACCTGGGAGGCAGGAGGGTCGGGAGGTTCTGGGTCAGGGGAGGCGTCGTGGGGAGGCTGAGAGGGCTCCTGGGCACGGGGGACGACGCGGACCCCATCGCCCTCCTGGGGTGCGGCTCGATCCACACCCATGGGATGAGGTATTCCATCGACGTCGCGTTCGTGTCCGGGGACGGAAGGGTGCTGCTCGCTGCGAGGGGCGTCTTGCCCGGAAACGTCGTCAGCTGTCCCGGCGCCCGGACGGTGCTGGAGCGACCGAGCCGCGATGGGTGGTGGCCAGTCGTCGGCGACGTAGTCGAGCTGCGCCTGCTGAGGGGGAGCAGAGTCGGAGGGTCCGTCCCTCTCGCCTGTCCCGAGTCCTGTGGAAGGGAGTGAGATGGAGACCAAGACCTGCCCGTGCTGCGGGATGGAGCTGTTCTCCGACATGGACGTGTGCTATGGCTGCATGTACGACTTCACCAGGGAGCCGGCGGGCGAGCCTGCCCCCGATCCCCTGGCGATGGACCTGGACGAGCCGGACATCCCACGGCCTCCCGATCCGGTCCCGGGTGCCGTGGGCGTTGTGGGTGACACCCTCGTGCTGGGGGAGGGGTGCCGGCTTCCTCCGCGGGGCATGTCGATCGGACTCCGCGGCAACGACCTCGAAGTGACGATTCCCTTGCCAGACGGAGGGATCACGGTGGGGAGCCTCCCGGCAAACGACGTAGTCCTCCATTCGAGGGCGGTCGCGGGGCGGCAGCTGCGCATCTCCCCCTGCCTTGGTGGTGCGCTCGTGGAGGACGGGGGCTCGGAGAACCCGGCGACGCTCAGGGGGAGGTACGTGTCGTCTCTCGCCAAGATGACCCCCGGCGACGTGCTGGATGTGTGCGGGACCAAGATCACGCTCGTGTGCCCGCCCGTGGCGTGACGGCTGCGGCGTCGCACGGGGGCCTCTGGTAGACTTTTGTGTGCATGCGAATAGGCCCTGCGATGCGTGGACGACGAAGCGCTCGCACCCGGAAGGGAGCGGTTATGACCCTGCAACCTGCGATTAGAAGGCTGCGTCCCGCGTTCGCCGCCCTCATCGCGATGACCCTGGCCCTCGTCCTGCTCCCATCCCTGGCGTGGGCGGACGGCGACTACTCCATAGACAGCGTCGACATCGACGCGACGGTCGCCTCTGACGGGTCCGTCTCGGTGAGGGAGACCCGCGAGTTCAACTTTGACGGCTCGTTCCACGGGGTGTACTGGGACATCCCGACGGGGGACGAGGACTCGGGGATAGGGACCACCATCGGCCAGGTGGGCCTGCAGGAGGGGGACCAGTTCATCCCGTTCGCCGAGTCGGGCAGCGGAGAGGACGGCACGTACACCGTCACCCACGAGGACGGCTACCTCGAGGTCAAGATCTACTCCGCCCACGAGGACGAGTCGGCGAGCTTCACGGTCAACTACACCGACACCAACCTCGCCACCAGGTGGGAGGACACTGGCGAGCTCTACTGGAAGTTCGTCTCGGATGGATGGCAGGTGGAGTCGCAGAACGTCACCTGCTCCATCCACCTTCCCGTTCCCTCCGGCACCACGGTGGTCCCTGGCAGCAACGTCAGGGCATGGGGGCACGGCCCGCTGGACGCCTACGTGGATGTGGGCACCACGGGGACGGTTACCTACAGCGTTCCCGGGGTGGGGACCTCCGAGTATGCCGAGGTGCGCATCGTATTCCCGCAGGAATGGCTCTCGCAGGAGGCCGTCACCCAGCAAAAGAGGCTCGACACGGTCCTCTCCGAGGAGCAGCAGTGGGCGGACGATGCAAACGCACAGCGCGAGCGTGCCCGACTCATGGGCTACGTCGCCCTCGCGGTCTTCGTGGCTGCCGGGGTGGCCTCCGTCGTGGTGGCGGTCCTTCGCAGGAGGAAGTACGTCCGTGACCACACCGCGCAGTTCGACGACAAGTACTTCCGCGACGTGCCCACCAAGGACCATCCTGCGGTTCTGGGTGCGCTTCTCAATGGGGGAAAGCCCACGCAGGACGACTTCACGGCATCCCTCATGCGCTTGAGCGACCTTGGCCTGGTCAAGCTCGAGCAGGTCAAGCTCACGAAGAAGCGGATTCTGCTGGGCGAGAAGACCGTGGACGACTATCGCCTCACCCGTCTCGATGGCCCCGCAAGGGAGCAGGTGGACAAGAAGTCCGCCCGGATTGACGACGCGGTGCTCGACTTCCTCTTCGAGACCGTCGCATCCAACGTGGACGGGGCAAAGCCGCACTCGGACGAGCTCTACTTCTCCGATATCGAATCGGTTGCCAAGGATAATCCCGAACTCTTCTCGGAGAAGTACACGGACTGGGAGGACACCGTCGAGGGCGTTGCGATTCAGCGTGGGTTCTACATCGATCCCAAGGCAACGAGCAAGACTCCCTGCATCGCCCTGTTCGTCCTGGACGCGTTGCTCGCCATCATCGACTTCTTCCTCATGGTGATCGAGACCGTGACCGTTGGGGTGGGGATGATCTCGCTGCTGGCCCTCGCGGTCGGTGCCATTGCGTCGATACTCGCCATAAAGGGGATGAAGGATCTCTCCCCCGAGGCAATTGAGACAACCGCCAAGCTCGAGGCCCTGCGCAGGTGGCTCAAGGACTTCACCCGGCTGGAGGAGGCCGTGCCCAGGGACGTGGTCTTGTGGAACCGCCTCCTGGTGATGGCCGTGGTCCTGGGGGTCGCCGACGAGGTCGTGAAGCAGCTCAAGGTCGCGGTTCCCGAGGTCGTGAGCGACCCCGGCTTCATGCCCGTGTATGGGTGGTACTACTACAGCCCGTCCATCGGGACGCCCGCGACGGTCTTTGCCAACGCCGCGGCTTCCGCTCACAAGGTCACCGCGGCTGCCCTCTCCGAGTCGTCCAATAGCTCGGGCGGCGGCTTTGGCGGAGGGTTCTCCGGCGGTGGCGGCGGAGGCTTTGGCGGCGGAGGCGGAGGAGGTGCCTTCTGATGCGAGGGATAGTGAGCATCGGCGACGTCGTGGAGATGAACAAGGTTCTCCAGGGCCAGGGGATACCCGCCTACGTCCATCTCCATGACACGTGTGGGAGCCAGTTCTTTACCTTCGGCCCTCCAAAGGGGAGTGACATCCAGGAGGTGTCGGAGCAGTCCCTCGAGGCAGCCCGGGAGAAGGTGGGGGAGTTCCTCTCCTTCAAGGGAATAAGGGCCGAGTTTTCCGAAGACGGCAAGTCGTTCTGGACTGTATGACCCTGATACCGGGGGGCGGTGCGTCGAAGGCAGTTTGTTGGGTGAGAAGAAAAATCTAGAATCTGGTTGACGCCCCTCGAATCTTTGTTATATTAAACAAGCTTGCTTTGCAGGCACTTCGGCTGGGTAGCTCAGTTGGTAGAGCAGGGGACTGAAAATCCCCGTGTCAGGGGTTCGATTCCCTTCCCCGCCACCAGAAAGTCGCAGGTCAGGGGCCATGTCCTCTGGCCTGCTTTTCTATGTGCGCGATGGTGTGCGCGATATGTGCGCGATGGTGCAACCTTAGATTGCAAAAGCCCCGTTGGCCGGTGTGCGCGTGGCCACACCCCACACCGGGCAAGCCCCCGTGTTGAGTAGACACTCCCTAGGTTGAGATTGGCCACGCGAAGCGGCGTCAAGCCTATCGGCCCTCTGGCTCGGCAGCCCCTCGCCCGCCACGATGAGCAAAAGCCGCGCGGCAAAAGCACCCCACCAACGCCATACAGTCTAGATTGAACAGGTAGAACGCCGCCAAACGTGCTGAGACGGGATTTAAGGCCATGTTTTAGCGCATACGATAAACAACCAATCGGCAGATGAACACTGGATTAGAAAGGCTCTCGCAGCGTCTGCTCCATCGTGCGCCGGTTCTGGCGCTCCGAATGGCAGGTGCCAAGCCAACGACGCCCCACAACCGCCACGCCCGTGCGCGCGATTACGCGGAACTAGGCATATCGGCTATGTAATATCCAGATATCAGTAACTTCTCTGCTATTTCATGCATCGGGGGGGGAGGGGGGGGAGAAAGGCCCTAAGCTGCCGGGGGCCTCCACCACGCAAAAAGACCCCCCAGGGCCTCCCAGGGGGTCGCGCTCGGCGTTCCGGCTGCTTCTCACATCTTCTTCAGCGTGACGAGTGCGCTCTCGTATGCCTTGAGCAAGGCAAAGTATCTTGTATCTCGCCGCGTGCACAACCTGAGGTCGTTCTCCATGGTGGCTATCTCCTGCGCCAACGGCCTGAGCAGTCTCCGTTTCCGTTTATCGCGTTGGGCTTCCTCGTCGCCCAAGTCCCATGACTCCCTACAAAGCCCGCAGCTGTCTAATATCCCTACCGCGCGCGTGGGGACCCAGCCGCACGTGTCCGTTGATTGCTCGTTCGACTCCATCAAATCGTCCTCCATGTCTGCCTCTCTCGAAATGTCCAACACCACCTGCGCCACGACCGCAACCGTCACCAGGCGTGCCCTTAGCCACTCCGGCGTGCGGCGTCATGGCGGCATGCCATCCCACAGAAAAAAATGCGCCGTCGCTCGGAATCCGGGGCTTGGGCGCCGTTCGGGGCGGTTCGAGCGGTGAGGGGGTTTGGGGCCTCGGGGCGTGGCATCCCACACGCGGCGTGCCTCCCCCCGGCTCGCGCGTACGAACGAACGACCGGCGCTAAAGAGTGTGTGTACGTACGTTCGTCGGGCGGGACGTACGAACGAACGGTAGCCCCCTATAGGGGTGCTCGTCCGTTCGCCGCCCGCCTACTGCCCCTCGCCCCCGGACTCGTCCGGAACGACCACACCTCCCTCCGTGTGGAACGGGAGGCTCGTGCAGCCCGGCTTCAGCCAGTTGCGGATGGTCCCCAGCCCCACCCCCTTGCCCAGCCCGCTCTCGCCGTGGTGGGCGGCGTAGTAGGCGGACACGTACTCGGGCGTGGGCGACGCGCCCTCCCTCGCGGCCTCCTCTAGCGCCGCGCCAACCAGCTCGGCTTTCGCCGCCCAATCCTGCTCGGCGCGCTCCCGGTTGCTCCGCGTGCTGTGAGCGCCGTTTGCCTGTGGGCTTCCGCTGACGTAGTAGCGTGACAGTCGCCGCTCGCTGTCGGGAACGATGCGCGGCCCGCCAAACAGGAAGTCGATGCTGTCCCCGTCGCTCTCCACGTTGCGCAGCACGTAGGACAGGCGGCGCGGGTACAGCTTTTCCGTCTCGGCCTGGCCAACGAACTCGTCATCCTCGTCCGCGTCCAGGTAGTCCAGGCTAAAAATGTTGTCAACGTACCTTGACAGGACGCCGGAACCCGCCCCACGGTCAGCGACAGACTTCTGCCCGCTAGCGCCCTTTGCTTGGTGGTGGACTATCCAGACCCCCGAACACCTGCCTTCCTCAATCAGCCGGTCGAAGTCGCGCACGATGGGCTGCATGGTGGAGGCGGCGTTCTCGTCCTGCCCGGCCAGCAGCATGTAAAGGCAGTCGATGATTACGAAGTCGCCCGGCTTGACCTGCCTGAGCAGGTCGTTGACTGCATCCCTAGACGTTTGGGAGATGCCAAGCGCCTCCCTCTTGGGAAGCCACCGGATGTGGTCCGCCGCCCCCTCGCCCCAGTCCCCGGCGCGGCGGATTCGGTCGAACCGCTCCCGCAGCCTGTCATCCTTGATTTCGAGGTTGAGGTAGAAGACGGTACCCGGTCTCCTGCCGACCTGGTGCCCAAGGAACCGCGCCCCGCTCGCCAGGGCGAACGCCAGGTACATTGAGAGCCACGACTTGCCCGCCTTCGATGCGCCATAGATGATTGACTTCTCGCCGTAGCCAAGCAGCCCGTCGATGAGGTCCGGCTCCGGCTCCGGCAGGTTGGCCCCGATGTAGTCCGATAGCACCAGCCAGCCACGCCTCTCGTCCACGCGCTCGCAAGCCGCGTGCTCGTCAACGTACCTCGTCCAGGCATCGAACGTGCATTTCGTGGGGTCGTTGGCCCCAAGAAAGGTCTGCTGCCCGTCGCCGCGCGTGGCCCCCGGTAGCCGCGTGAGCCTGAGAGCGTCCTTGTTGTTGGTGTCCACGTTGAAGCCGTTCGCGCGGCACACGCCCATGAGGTATTCGACCCTCGCGCGGTACTGCTCGGGTCCGTCCGCGTCGACTCGGCAGATTAAGTGCAAGGACTTGCCGCCGCTCCACACAGCCGCCACGGCGGGTAGCCTGAGGCGTGTGGCCATCTCGGCCTGAGCCTCAAGAGTCATCGGGCTGCCGTCCTCGGCCTCGTCCGCCTCGATTAGCGCGTACCTGTAAGACGCCGCAATGTCGGCCTTGCGCCCACGCTCCCGGAACCCCTCGGGGTCCACCTCGTTCACGGTCACCCACGCGCCCGCGCTTCTGTCGACGCGCCCCAGCGGGTCGCCCGCACGGTCGATGAGGTCACCCACGCGCCACAGCTCGCCCCTGCCGATTGGTGACGGCTTGGCGGGATTCCTCGGATTCGGCCCGCCCTTGAGGTACAGAACTACGTACGTATCCTCCCCGTGGAGCGCCCGCATGTACCGCCTCAGCTGCTCGGCGGGGTCGAGTTTCGCAAACTCGGAGAGCGAGGGTACCGTTCCGCCCGCCTCCGGCAGAACCAGCCTCGGGAACTCCTCGCGGAGCTGCGTGGCGCGTCGTGGTGCGTGTAATGGGCGGATGCCCGCGCTTCCCCTCCACCCACACTCGCGCGCCATGGCGAAAAGCGTCTTCTCGGTCACGCCGCCCGGCTTGCTGGGGTCTACGCTGTCCCACCGGCGCAGGTTCTCGCGTTCGTCGTACCTCTCCCGGTCGCGCCTGCACCAGGCGTCCCAGTCCTCAAAGGCGACGCCAGCCGACTTGGCCGCCATAGTTAGTTTGAGCCAGCCATCCTGCGTCAGGTCGCTGGGGTTGATGGACTTGAGCGCAGACAGCGCCTCGTCGGGGTCGTGTGTCTTGCCGTATGCCATGGCCTCGCCGCCAGCTAGTCCGCGATACCGAACTGCCTGAGCAGCGCGGCGGTGTCGATGCGCCAGCGACGCCCGAACTTGACCGCCTTGATTTCGCCGCGAACGCATGAGTCGCTTATGAAATGGGGCGAATAGCCCGTGAGGGCTGCCGCCTGCTGCACGGTGCAGAGCGCGGGCAGTGTTGCCGTCTCCCTGCCTGTCGTGGTCCCGTTGAGAACATCCATTTGGTCGACTCCTTCCCCCCGCGCGTTGCGGGGTCTAGATGGTTGGAGCCGTGCGCACGGCCTGGGGCGCTCTCTTGTGCGTCCCCTCGCCGTGCATTGTGCTTCATTGGGTTTGCGCAGTTCAAACGGCATAACTCCGGCAATAGCACCACGGGGGCGCGCGATGCGGCGGCGTCGGTGGTGCCACAATCGGGAAAATCGCGCGTGGGGTGGGCGTGGTGCCTGCCCGCGGCGCTCTTCCATGGGGCCAGAAAAAACATTTGGGTTTTTTGAATTAGGACGGACTCAGGCCAGCGTGTCCATGGCGTCTCTGGTCTCGGCGTCGATTCGTGCCAGCAGGGCGTCGAACTTATCCTGGTTCGCCGTCTTGGATGCGTATTCCAGCTCCACCCTAACGACGGCCAGCGGGTCGCGGTAGTCGCCCCTGAGGCCCAGCAGGTCGCGCCTCAGCCATTCCGCCGCATTCTCGCGGAACCACCTCTCCCAGGCGTCATAGCCGTCCAGCGCGGCCTCGCCCTCGGGGGTAAAGTCACCGGTTTCGGGGTCGCAGGATGGGCAGCCAAGTTCTTGCCACCACCTTTCGCGCAGCTCCCACACGTCATGGCAAGTGCGGACAAAGCACTTGTGGCCCTGCGCGTCAGTAAGGCGCCATGTCTCTATCCCTGCTTCTAAAAATGTAGGTAACCCGTCCTCGTCGCAACCGTCAACCTCATAGTCCGGCGCGGCCTTCTCGGGGTCCTTGGCCTTGCCCCACCACTCCCTGAGCGTCTCGTATTGCTTGAATGGCTTCGCGCCGCTGCCGTCCGGGCTGTCCGTGAGGTCAAGCAGGTACCAGACGGACACCCCAAGAACGCGCGCCGCCCTCACCAACGCCTCGTTCGGCAGCCGGTTGGCCTTTGCGTTGTTCTCGTCGCCGCTTAGCCAGCGCCCCAGCGTGGATGGGGCAACGCTCATGAGTGTGGCGAACTGCTCAAGCGTGAGGCCCCTGGCCTGAATCACCTTTCGCATGTTCTCATGCCCCGGCGCTATGCGCCTCGGGTCGAGGCCCCCCACACCATCGGGGCTGTAGTCCCCCGCGCTCTTTCTCCCCACGAATACCCACGACCCCCAATTAATGCCTTGGCCGTGGTCTACAATTACCGGTAGCGGTACCGCCCCCACCTGCCACGGCCTGAGGGCGGTACCGCTGTATTATCGCGCCTGCCCGCTGCCGGTGTGCGTGAGGGCGTGCGGCCCGTCCGCGTATCCGTCCAGCGTGCTCATCATGAACTCGCAGAACACGGCGGAGCCGCCGCAGCTTTTGCTTTCGCCCGCGTACAGCATGGCCATGGCCGTGCCGTGCAGACCCTCCGCTATCTCGTCCGCCGTTCTAACGTCCAACGCCGAACCCCTCAACTAACTCCATGACCCTGCCCCTCATGACCGCCTGCCTTCCGTCCCGGTTGGCCTGAACGCCTCAACCTCGCCGTGCCTCGGGGCCTCGCCCATGAACCGGGAAATCTTCTCAGCCGCCATGCGCCGCGCGTCGGCGTCGCTGCTCGCATAGGTGTTGAGCGTCATGGATGCGTCGGCGTGGCCCATGATTGCCGACACGCTCTTGATATCTGCCCCGCTCTGGACCGCGATGGTCGCCCACGTGTGGCGCAGGTCGTGGAACTTCAGCGGGTGCCCGTTCGCGTCGGTGACCCCCAGCAGGTCGCGGAGCTGCCCCCACTCTCGGCTAATCGCGTTCGGGGTCACGTGTTGGCCGTCAAGCCCGCCTATGACGTAGCAGGATGCCAGCTGCTCCGGCGTGGGCAGCACGTCCAGCCCCTCTGCCTCGGCCATGACCTCGGCCCGCCTCGCGTCCAGCGCGGCCCTGAGCTGTGGGGTAAGCGGCACGTCTCGCACGGAGTACGGGTTCTTGGGGGCCTTGACGTAAGCCCCGCCGTCACCCACGCCAACCGCCTTGCTCACGTGCAGAACGCCCGCGTCGGCGTCTGCGTCCGCCCACGTGAGGGCGCACACCTCGCCAACCCTGAGGCCGCTTGTGAGGGCGATACGCGCCGCCGCTACGGCCCGCTTCTGCGGCATTGCCGCGAGGGTTCCCAGCAGCTTGTTGGCCGCGTCCTTGGTCATGGCGTGGGGCTGCTCCCTGCGGTTCTTGGGCAGCTTCACGCCCTCGCACGGGTTCGCCGCCAGCTGCCCCGCCTCAGCAGCCGCCTTGAGGGCCTGTGACAGCAGCCGGTGGTGCTTGATGACGGAACGAGGGGAAAGCCCATCGGCGTTGAGCAGCTGGGACTCCCACGCCTGAATCTGGGCGGTGGTAAGCTCAGTGACCCCCACCCCACCCAGCGACTCCGCAATCTTGCGTGCGCTTGCCTCGTAGCCCGTCATGGTTGACCGCTCCACGTGCTGAGAGCTTACGAGACGGCCCAAGTAGGCGGTAAGGTATTCGGATACCGTGACGCCTGACAGCGAGGTGCCACGGGCCTCTGCGGCCTCCGTCTCGCTTTCCGCCGCCAGAAGCTCGCCGCGCCAACGCGCGAGGGCGGCAATTGCCGCGTTCTTGCCCCTATTCGTATGTGATTCGCTAGAGATTGGCTTGCCGTCCAACCCCTTTAGCATCTTTGTAACGTTGTGGTGTGACCCGTCCGGGTCGGTTCGGGTCAACTGGCCGCGCCACCTTCCGCGATACTTCATCACCGTTCCAGCGCTGTATGTGCTTGCCATTCCAACCCCTCCCCGCAATGTGCGCGATGGTGTGCGCGATATGTGCGCGATGGTGCGTGGGTTGAGTATATCCACCAAGAACAGCGGAACGCAATTGAGAACTTAAAGATGCAGGTAGACAGCATAGTTTGCAGCAGAGAAAGGCGTTGGAGTTCAACCGAAGACGCACAGCAAATGGTTCTGAAAATCCCCGTGTCAGGGGTTCGATTCCCTTCCCCGCCACCAGAAAAGCGCAGGTCAGGGGCTGTGTCCTCTGGCCTGCTTTTCTTTAGAGCGGACGTCGGCCACGGACTCTGTAGGCACCGTCGGACTTGCGCGTATCAGAGACGTACTCGTCCCACAGCTCCTGCAGAGATAGGCCAAGGTAGTCGGCGATTACCTTGGCGCGGTCTACCGTCGGCATGTGTATCTCGCGCGAGGACACGAGCCTCGAAATATAGGATTTTCCGAACCTCGAGTAGTTGGCCAGCCCCTGCTGGGTCAGGCCCCTCGCCCTCAACAATCTTAGAACCGTCGGGCCGAAGTCCAGGTCCTCCCTGTCGTACACGAAGGCACCTCCCAACTCATCCCAAACGTAGCACCTCTCACCAATTAACGTGCGTTACTCATAGCGCATTGTCACCCTTCCCCGGCACGGCAGGCGGAAGATCGTGGAGTCGAAGTTCTGTCCCAGGTACTGCTTGCCGAGCGCAAGGAGCATGGAGCGGTCGCCGTCGAGCGCGGCAGAGCACCTGCACGTTGTCCGGGTCGAGGCACGCCCTGCGCCTCAGCTCCTCCGGGAGCCTGGACACGGGCACAATCTCGTCGAGCTCGGCGGAGTTGGGGAGGTACGGGTGGTCCCAGTCGAGTGTCGCCCCGCAAACGGGGCAGCGCTCGTACATGCCCTGAGCCTCGCCCTCAGCTTCCTCCTGGCGTTGCCGTTGGCGTATCGGGGGTTTGGCTCCGCGTCGGGACATGGCTCTGACCCCCCAACATGAACCGGAGTCGCGCGGACTCCGCCGCGCGACCGAGCGGAGCGAGGGTTCATGTTACCCCCTCCAGGGCACATGCTCCGAGTCTACCTTATACACCCGAAACGCGGTCTCATCCAGTGTCATCGCATCTCATTTGATGTCATTCGATGTCAACTTTCCCAGGCCGGCACGCGTCTGCGTGTGGTCATGGCCTCCACGGAAGTCCCCGTGGCGGCCGGGTTGCGCTCGGGCGGGGGAGTCTTGGAGGGGAGGTGTGGCGCGCACGCTGCCGAAGACGGCCCCGTCGGCACGCCGCACGTCGCCGTGCCCCTCGGGAGGCGCACGATGATGGCGGCGGCCTGCGGATTTCCCCGGTTCGCGCTTGACTTTTCGCCTCGGGGGAGATTGGCACTATGCCGCGGTGGTCGCCGTGGGCCAGGGGGATGGTACCCCCCCAGGGTATGTCGACGTGCCGTAAATAATTAATATTCCTTATGCAAACCGATATTTAAAGCAAAAAACATTTATCAAGCGCAAAGACTCGCCAAGGCATGCGCGTAACGCGCAAACGTAACCAAAGGCTAACTCTCTCCACTCTCCCCATGCGCCCCCACCCGTCCCCCATGGGGCAAGCGGTACCAATGCGCTAGCTAGTAGCGCCATGTACCTATGCGCACAAAGAAAGAGGCGCACGGCCCCGTAGCCACGCGCCCACTCTCTCTCTAGTCCTCGCGCTTGACTCTGTGCGGCGGGTCAATCGATGCTACTACCTCACCCGTCTCGCGGTCTACCAACTTCACATCAACCCCGCAAACATCCGCAATGTCTGCAACGGTATCCAACAGGGGCCTAGTGTGATTAACACTTGAATTCCTTGCCCATTCTGGAGACTTTCCCAAAGCGCTAGAGACTTTCCAGTAAGCGAGTCCAGAACGTCTAATAAGAAATTCAAGCACGTCCTTAGAATTCATGCGTCCCCTTTTCTATAACCCCTTTCACCTGCGAAAACATTCTATCAGACGCACTAAATATATATGTAGCCACAAGTGTAATTGTGAAGAGCCACAAACAAGCTTGCCACAAACCTAAGTGTGCGCACTATGTAATCGCGCCGAGGGAAAGCATCCGACGCAAGGAAGCAAAACCCCGGACCTTAAAAGCCGAATACACACCCCACCAACGTCGCGGCGACAAAAACCGGAGAGCTGAAAAAGGCGTTCGATAGCGCGGGGAAGCACCAACGCATGCAAGCACGGCTAGAAACGCTCCACCGAATACAGGGGTGACCGTCTCCGAACCCGGGTGAGGAGAAGAAAGATGAAAGAGCTTAACGAGATTCTGCAAACTCTGATTCTTACTGCCCAGCTTGTTACCAAAGTCCTATAGAACGCAAGGGCGATTGTGGACTCTAGAAAAACAAGAAAGCCCCCACGTCCATGACGTAAGGGCTTTTCTCCGTCCTAACCATTTCTGATTAGGGTTCGGGGACGGGGCCAAATCCGTCCGCCTATCTCGCATTGTACCGCCAACGAAGCAAGACAACAAGAAAGGGGAGTTTCAATGTCTACCAAGAGCTCAAGGGTGTGGGAGTCCCGCAACCGCAACGCTCATAAGCTTGCGAAATGTCTATGTCTCTTAAGTCTCTCTAGCCCTCGCCCGCGCCGTCCGGGTCGCGCCGCGTCCCGTCTATGTCTATCGTCTCCCCACGCCCCACCAGCTGTAGACGATAGCCGCATGCGTGCGCGAGGTCTGCTAGCACGCCCGAGGCCACGTCACCATCTCTACGAATAAGAACAGAAACATAAGATTGTGCTCTACCAGCGGCTCTAGAGACCCCATAACCACCAAGACCAGATCTTTTGACCATGTGTCTGACTGCATCCGTGGCGTCCACTTTACCCCCTTTTATCTGCAGAAACTCTAATAACCAGTCTATCACATAGAGAATCGCTAACCATTGTTTGTGTAGGAATTGTGAATGCGCGAATCCCCGCCCGCGCTAACTATGAGTAGCCGACATTATCTTAGGCGTCAAGCGCGAACAGCTATTAGTGCAACGACAAGGAATCAAAACCCCGAACCTTAAAAGCTAATACACACCCCGCCAACATCGCGGCGACAAAAACCGGAAAGCTGAAAAAGGCGTTCGATAGCGTGGGGAAGCACCAACGCATACAAGCACGGCTAGAAACGCTCCGCCGAATACAGGCGGGGCGGGCGATGCAATGCGAGGTAGGCGGGCGTGACCGTCTCCGAACCCGGGCGAGGAGACGGCAGATGAAAGAGCTAAACGAGATCCTTCAGACTCTTAATCTAACAACCCAACTTGTAACCATGGTTCTAAAGCTCATTAGGGCGATTAGGGACCTGCGAACAACAAGAAAGCCCCCGCGCGAATAACGCAGGGGCTTCTACCCAACCCAATCAATAGACATTGAACGGGTTCGGGGACGGGGCCAAATCCGTCCGCCTATCTCGCATTGTACCGCCAACGAAGCAAGACAACAAGAGAGGGGAGTTTCAATGTCTACCAAGAGCTCGAGGGTGTGGGAGTCCCGCAACCGCAACGCTCATAAGCTTGCGAAGATGGGGGACGGCAACGAGGAAAAGGCGATGAGTCTCATTCTTCGAACGATTCGCTACGCACTGTCAGCTGTTCAGGAGCAGGAGGCTGAGAATTCAAGCGAACAGCACTCCAAGTCTCGTGAGGCAAAGCAAAGGGTGAAGTTCCTCGAATCGCGTCGCGCGAACCTGGAGTGTGAGTGGAACGAGTACGGGTTGACCATGGTGAACTATGGGCCTTACCCGACAATAAATGACCTGTTGAGCGGGACCCAAGACGTTATCCATCTAGCCTACTTTGACTGAGGGGCTCGGAATGGGGTTCGGTCGGGATGGCACCCTTCAGATGATGTAATTCACTACTGCCAGCATTGGGGTGCTTAATCTTCCTAGGTCTCGTGGGATTTGACCTCGCGGTGCTTAGCTGTCCTAGGCCTCATGCTGGTTTTTCGATGCCCGACTCACACGAGGGCTAGGAGGATTAAGCATTTGGCCTTCAAATCCCCATGAGGGCTAGTGGCGCTAAGCAGAACGTGCGGAAATCCGCGTGAGGGCTAGCGGGATTAAGCATCGGCACCCCCACCCGCAGGTTTACCGGTTCGGCACCGTTTCCGGTGCTGCCATTTGCGCGGGCGCCGACGCAGGTGGCCCCGTCCCTCTCACCCTCGAAATAAGGGGAGGCCGACTGTCCCTACTGGCCAGTGCACCCTAGAACCTCACGCGGAAGTCCACGCTCGCGGGATCGGGCTCGATCTCGGACTTCTCGTCGATGCGGTAGTCAATGGGAAAGCGCGAGTACGTCTGTTGAAAGTTGCCGAAGAAGTTCGCAATCTGGTCGTCGGTGCCCTGCAGCTCCATCGAGACGCTCCCGTCGGGCTCGTTTCTCACCCACCCCGTGCATCCCGAGCGGTCGGCGACACGCTGCGAGGTCCAGCGGAAGCCAACGCCCTGCACCTGGCCCACAAAGCGGAGCGAAAGCCGGCGGGTCCCCGTTGGGAGCTCGCGTGCCTCGCCCTTCTCACCTGTATCGTCGCGCTTCATGCCAAACACACCAACACCCCCAGCTGGGTTAGAACGCCTCCTTTACGCGTACAATACCCAAAGAAGCTCAGTAACCCACGATGGCGGAGGAAATCCAATGCCCGCAAAGTTCAACCTGCTCTGTGACTCCACGTGCGATTTCTCGCAGGAGCTCATGGACAAGTGGGGGCTCAGGTACGCCCCGTTCACCTACGTTGAGGCTGACAAGCCCGATGGCGGCTTCCATGGGGTGGACGACCTCTTCCAGTCCCGCTCCCCGCACGACTTCTACGAGAACATTCGCTGGGGCGCAGCGCCCCTCACCTCCCAGCCCTCCCAGGCTGAGTACGACAAGCTCTTTAGGGAGGCATTGGAGACGGGCCTGCCCTCGGTCATGGTGTGCATCTCAACCGGGATCTCGGGCGGCTACAACGGCGCCTGCACGGCCCTCGACCGCCTGAAGGAGGAGCGCGGGGAGGACGTCCCTATCTACGTGGTTGACTCGCTCCTGGCGTCTACGTCGCTCTTCCTCCTGATGCAGGAGGCCGTGAAGCAGCGCGACAAGGGCCTCTCCGCCGAGGAGTTCGTGCGCTGGATCGAGGACGCCCGCTACCACGTGCAGACCATCTTTATGGTGGATAACCTGGACACCCTGCATCACGGCGGGCGCATCCCCAAGTCGGTCGCCCTGGTCTCCGGTGCGCTGGACGCCAAGCCGCTCCTGTCCTGGAAGCTCGACGGCGGCCTTACCATCATCGGTGTCACCCGCGGGCGCAAGAAGGCCATGAAGAAGATGGTCGACTACTATGAGAAGAACCACTCCAACGCGCAGTACCCTGCAATCGCCTGCATTGGCAACGCGGATTGCGACCACGACGGGATGCGCCTGGGGGCAATGCTGGCCGACCTGGACGACTCCATCGAGATCATGACCTCCAACATCGGTCCGACCATCGGTTGCCACGTTGGCCCTGGCATGCTCTCGTGCGTCTTCTGGGGAGAGGACCGCAGGTCGAAGAAGTCCTTCTCCGGGAAGGTCCGCGGAATCCGCCAGGCCTAGCCCGGCAGCGAAGGGGGTAGCAGAGGCATGAACCTCACAAGAAGGGAATTTGTCACCGCTTCGTCAATCATGGCGGCCCTTGGGCTTGCGGGATGCTCCCGCGCGGCTACCGGTGGCGGCAGCAGCAGCGACTCGTCGCCCGACAGCAAGGCCTCGTCGGTCGACCTCAAGGAGTTTGAGTCCCTTGCCCTGGACGGCGACGCCTGGAAGTATGACAAGGAGAACGACTGCTACTACCAGCTTGGGCTCAAGTACTGCCTCAAGCCCGGCAGCACATCGTACGAGTCGCTCGCCATCTTTGTTCCCGGCGGGTACTTTGAGGGCAAGAAGAAGGGGAGCTCCTACACCTGCACGGTGAAGGAGGATGCCAAGGTGGGCAACTTCACCTCTTCCACGGCCCCCGTCCTCATGCCCATCAACTCCCTTCGCTTGAGCCCGCAATCGTGCCCCACCTCGTATGCCTACAACGGGCTGTCACGCTACCTCTCGGCGGGGTGCGTGTACGTGTACTCCGGTTTCCGCGGCCGCTCGAGCAGCTACGAGAGCGACTCGAGCAAGCTGGTCGCGGGTGGCGCGCCCTGGCCGGCGGTGGACCTCAAGGCGGCGGTGCGCTACATCCGCTACAACAAGAAGAGCCTTCCCATCGATGCGGAGAGGATCTTCACCTTTGGCTACGGAGCCGGCGGCGGGCTGAGCGCCGTGATGGGCTCCATGGGCGACTCCCCGCTGTTTGACAAGTACCTGGACGAGATCGGTGCCATCACGCACGACGTGGACGGCAAGGACGTCTCGGACGCCATCTTTGGGTCGGCTTCCTGGTGTCCGATCACCTCGTACGACACGATTGACAGCTCGTACGAGTGGATGATGGGGCAGTTCTCGAGCGACGACGCGCGAGCGGACGGCACCTGGACCGCCCAGTTCTCCAAGGACCTCGCCAACGCGTACGGGGACTACGTCAACCAGATGGATCTGCGCGACAAGGACGGCAACAGCCTGACCCTGGACCCCGTGGAGGATGGAACGTACCTTGCGGGGACCTACTACGACAAGGTCCTCTCGATCGTAGAGGGTGCCGCGACCGACTTCTTCAACGATACGTCGTTCCCCTTCACCTACACCCCGTCGCGCATGTCCGACCCATGCTTCCCCGGCGACCCCAACTTCGAAGCCTCGGCGTCGGAGGAGATCGATGCCGTGACCGGGGGCACCGACGCCAACGCGACCGCCACCGACCAGTCTGCCTCCGGCACGGAGGACGGGACCCAGGGTGCCAACTCGTCCACGGGGGTCTCGAAGGTCCAGTCGACGGTCTACGACTCCGCCTCCTCGTACATCTCGGCGCTCAACGGGGATGACCGCTGGCTCTCGTACAGCTCATCGGCGCAGAGCGCGCGCGTTAACGACCTCTGGAACTACGTGGAGCACTGCCGCAAGGCGGAGAAGTCGGTCTGCGCATTTGACGCGCTCGACCGCTCCAACACCACCAACCAGCTCTTTGGCATTGGTGACGAGAGCACGCTCCACTTTGACGCCACGGCAAGCGACCTGCTCGACAAGAACCAGGACACCTATGCCAAGCTCTCAAACTGGAAGGCGGACTACGTCAGCGACTGGAAGAACGACCTCGCGAAGAAGGACTCCGAGGACCAGACGGTGACCGACCGCGTAAACGCAATGAACCCGCTTTACACGCTGAGCGGCCACTACGACGGCTTTGGGAAGGCGACCGTCGCACCCCACTGGCGCGTGAACACGGGCCTGTTCCAGTCCGAGAACTCCCTTGCAAACGAGCTCAACCTGGCAAGCGCGCTCGTGAACTACGACGGGGTCAAGGACCTCTCGTTCACGGCGGTGTGGGCAAAGGGGTTCGAGCTCGCCGAGAAGTCGGGGAACGCGCAGGACAACCTCATCACGTGGGTCGAAGGCTGCTGCAAATAGGGGAGAGAGGAACGACAAAACGAAATAGGCTACGACACACAGTTGCCTAACACAAGGGTTATTCGATAAAATGTGTGAACTTTGCTTCCTCCGTGGTAGACTTGTTTTAGTTGACACGGAGGGAGTGTTGGTATATGTACGAGGTTGGAGACTACATCGTCCATCCTGGCCAGGGCGTCTGCAAGGTGGACGAGATCGTGGACGGGCCCAACGAGTCCTACATGCTCATGACCGTAGGCGGTCGCCACCCCATGCGCATCAGCTACCCGGTCTCGGGCGAGGGGCGCCTGCGTCCCGTCCTCTCCCAGAACGAGGCGGAGAAGATCATCGACGAGTATCCCAGCATGTCCGTCGAGGACTTTAGCTGCAAGAGCAACGCGCTCGAGGAGCAGCACTTTAAGGACGAGATGCGCCATGGCACCTGCCGTGACTCCGTCCGCATCGTCAAGACCTTCCGCGTGAGGATCGACCAGATGAGGGCCCGCAACAAGAAGCCGCCGGTGGCCTACGAGCGCATTCTCAAGCAAGCCAGCCAGCGCTCGCTCGAGGAGCTCTCGGTCGCCCTCGGCGTCAGCGTCGAGGACGTGCAGCAGCTCTTCAAGGCACAGGAGGGCGAGAGGCCCGAGGACAACTAGTAGGATCCCATCCCGTCGGCTGCGGCGGGCGAGAGGCCCCTTCCTGCGGCGCGTCACGTTGCAAGCGTGGCGCGCCGCTCGTCTCTCCCGTCACCGAGGTTTCAAAATGGGCAACTGGGCCCTCATAATTGGTTGAGGCCTTTTCTCCTGGGTTACCATGGAGGGAAGGCGTCTTTTATGCCTTGACCCGCAAACGGCGAAGGGAACTGCTGTGGCAACCACGAACGACGACTCCAAGACGCGTGCCATCATCACTGTCCTGGGCAGCGACCGACCGGGCATCGTCGCCGCGGTCACATCCGCCCTCGCGGGGCACGACGCCAACATCCTGGACATCTCGCAGACGATCCTGCAGGGCATCTTCACCATGACCATGCTGGTGGACCTCGCCGGCTCCAGCGCCGACTTCTCCGCCATCCAGGACCAGCTCGCCCAGATCTCGTCCGAGCTTGGCGTGCAGATCACCATGCAGCGCGAAGAGGTCTTCAACTTCATGTATCGCCTCTAGGGAGGCAGGCGCAGGGCGCACGCCCCCAGGCGCAAGGAGACTCCCTCCCGCACGGGGGAGGAGGGCAATCGCCTGACCCCGGGTCTCTCGCCCGGTAAGCAAAGGCACCCTGCCGCTCCCGTGACCCGAAGGAGGACAATGACCATAGGAGACAAGCCCATAGGTCGCACCAAGCGGCGCTTCCTCACGCCAAAGGACACCTCTGCCTTCACGCACATTGCGGACGTCTACCCCATGCCGTCCGTGGGCATGGGTCGTCCGCCCGTGTCTGACACCCTGTACGAGGGCATGCAGCGCGTGGACCGCGTGCCCGACGAGCTGTACACGCGCTACGACGTCAAGCGTGGCCTGCGCAACGCCGACGGGACGGGTGTCCTGGTTGGCCTCACGACCATCTCAAACGTGCAAGGCTACAAGAAGGTGGACGGCAAGGTGGTCCCCGACAGGGGAGACCTCACCTATCGCGGGTACAGCATCGCCGACCTGGTGGCGGGGTGCCACGGCGAGGGTCGCTTTGGTTATGAGGAGGTCTCGTATCTGCTGCTCACGGGCGCTCTGCCAACGGCGGAGGAGCTCGTGGACTTCAAGGAGCGCATCGGCTCCAGGCGACAGCTCCCCGAGGGTTACCTGGGACTCTTCCCGCGCGTGACGTACAGCACCTCGATTATGAACGTCCTGCAGCGCGCGACGCTGCTTCTATACGCGTTCGACCCAAACCCCGACGACACCTCGCCCACGCACGAGATCGACGTGGCCCTTTCGCTCCTTGGTCGCTGGCCGCGCGTGGCGAGCGTTGCACACCAGGCAAACGAGGCCGCCAAAAACCGCGAGCGCGTGAAGGTTCCGCCCGCGCAGGAGGGCTACACCATGGCCGAGACGGTCCTGGACGTCCTGAGGGGCGACCAGGGCTTCACGCGTGACGAGGCCATGATGCTCGACGTGATGCTCATGCTCCACGCGGAGCACGGCGGCGGAAACAACTCCACGTTTACCTGTCGCGTTCTCTCGTCCTCGGGAACGGACGCCTACAGCGCCTACGCCGCGGCCCTCGGCTCGCTCAAGGGGCCCAAGCACGGTGGCGCCAACGCCAAGGCGGGCGAGATGATCGACGACTGCGCTGCCAACGTCAGCGATTGGTCGAGCGACGACCAGGTGGCTGACTATCTCACCAAGGTCCTCAACAAGCAGGCCTTTGACCGCTCTGGCCTGATCTACGGGCTCGGCCATGCCGTCTACACCATCACCGACCCCCGCGCCGAGATCGTGAAGGGCTACGCCCGCAAGCTCGCGCGCGAGAAGGGCCAGGAGGACAAGCTCGACCTCATCGAGCGCGTGGAGCGGCTGGGCCCCCAGGTCATGCGCGACGTCAGGGGCATCACAAAGCCCATCAGCACTAACATCGACATGTACACCGGCTTCGTGTACTCCATGCTAGGCATCCCAAAGGACCTCTACACGCCCATCTTCGCGATTGCGCGCATGTCGGGTTGGGCGGCGCATCGTATGGAGGAGCTCTACGGGCCCGCCCGCATCATCCGACCCGCGTACAACTCGTACATGACGCACCAGGAGTACGTCCCCATCGACGAGAGGGGATAGGGCTGTGGCAGGCGAGAGACGCCTCGCGTTCTCGGACATGGACTCCACCTTCCTGGCGTCCGACAAGTCGATTCCCGCCGGCAACATGTCGGCGCTCGATCTCCTCGCCCGGCGGCGTTGGGGGTTCGTGCCATGCACGGGGAGGGCGCTCGGGGCGATGCCTCGGGAGCTCCTCTCCCATTCCTCCGTTCACCTTGCCATAAGTTGCAACGGTGCAATGGTGAGCGACGTGCGTACGGGAACCTCGCTCCGGCAGGCGCTGATGGGCGAGGAGCGCACGCTCGCCCTCTGGGAGGCGCTGAGGGATGTCGACTGCACCTTCGACGTCTTCGCGGACGGGCTGTCGATGGCGGACGGCGAGCGCTTCTCGCGCATTGGCCGCTATGGGATCGACGGGCAGAACGAGCGGTGGCTCAGGGTCACGAGGACGGTCCTGGACCAGAGGACCGACGACATAATTCGCAATCACCCAAACGTGGAGAAGGTCACGCTGTACCTGGGCTCCGATGAAGCCCGTGCCGCCGTGCGTGCGGCCGTGGCGCGCATCCCCGGGCTCCGCTGCACGAGTAGCCACCCCAAAAACCTTGAGGTGGGGGACGAGCGCGCGACCAAGGGAGAGGCCCTGCTGTGGGTCTGCTCGCATGAGGGAGTTGACCCGCATGACGTCGTCGCCTTTGGTGACTCTCCCAACGACCTCCCGATGATCGAGGCGGCAGGAGACGGGGTCGCGGTGGCAAACGCCGTGCCCCAGGTCCTCCGTGCCGCCGACCACGTGTGCGGCACAAACGACGAGGCGGGCGTGGGTGCCTATCTGGAGGCCCTTCTCGCCTGACCAACCCCTGATGGCGGCAAGCGCCCCGTGTGAGCACTTTCGTGGACGAACGGCAGAGGACTCCCGATGTGCGCGCTCATATCGGGAGTCCTCTGCCATGATTGCAATGCATATGAGAGCTCAACTGGGCAAACGCAGCTGGTCCCCCTGCCGTGCCGGTCGGAGCCTGAAGCAAGTACTCACGTCGGGATTCTTCTGCCAGCAGGTCCGCTGAGAGATGGACCAGACCTGCGACCGGGGGCGGTTTCTAACTGCGGAAGAGCTATAAGAGGGAAATATTGCGACCTAGCGCATATAGAGACGCGGCTGGTTCATATGGACGAGCGGCCAGTCCATTCTTAGCCTATTGAGTGGGATGCCCCGCCATACGCCAGTGTGCCAGGGGAGAGACCCTTCCGTAACAAAGGGCGCGGGGCCGAAACGATTGGTTTCGACCTCGCGCCGTCGTGTCTCTCCCTGATGGGGGACGTGCCTACTCCTCGCCCTCCTCGGTGGAGTCCGACCCGTCCTCGTCTTCGTCCTCGTCAATCACGAGGGGACGGAAGCTTGCGGTGTCGCCGCCAACGACCTCGTGCTCGGTAGCCTCGATGACCTCGGAGTGCTCCTTGACAATCTTGTCCGAGAAGATGTCGCCCTCGTCCTCCTCCACCACGGAGGCGGCGCTGACGGGCTTCATGGAGCCGGTGCCGGAGGGCTCGGTGACGCGCGTGAGCCTGTGCTGACGCTTGGTCTTGCCAAACAGCGGCACGTACTCAAAGATCAGGCTGGAGTTCTCAAGGCCATACCAGCGAGCGGGCGAGCCGCAAACGTGGCGGATGGCGTACTTGAGGTTGATCACGTTGGCGTTGCCGCCGCTGATGTCAGACTCGGGGGTGAGCACCTTGCGAATGAGGCAGAAGCGGAAGTCGCCCACGTTGCCGTGGTCACGGTAGATCGAGTACTTGTGGTTCTGCGGAGCCAGCTGGTGGTGTGCCATGAGGTCGGCGACAATCTGGTACAGATAGGTGTTGACGCGCTGGTTGACCTTGAATCCCAGGCGCAGCTGAATCTTGAACACGAAGTTGGTGCCAAAGTCGTTCACGATGTACTCGTGCGTGAACGGGTCGTTGGTCACCTGGACGTTGAGGAAGTAGTACGCCTTGGCGCGCTTGGGGCGCTTGTCCAGGATGGAGTAGAGGATGTCGCGGTCGAGCTTGTCGGGCGACGAGTCGTTGGTGAGGAACACCAGGTTGTCAGCGATGTAGGGGTAGTTGTCGTCGTGGCTTAGCTGCTGGAGCTGATCGATGTACTTGCTCACGGGAAGGTACACCGTCTGGGTGCGCTCGATGGCGGTGCCGCGGCGCCAGATGTACATGACGAAGAAGATTGCCGTTGCCATGAGGACGGTGAAGTAGCCACCGTGCATGAACTTGGTGAGCGACGAGAAGAAGAACATTGCTTCGATGAGCCCGAACGTGACCACAAAGAGGATTGCGGCACCGTGCTTGTGACGAATCTGCGAGAGGTACGTGTAGAGCAGCAGCGTGGTCATGAGCATGGTGACCGTGATGGCCAAGCCGTAGGCCGCTTCCATGTGGCTGGAGCGTTGGAAGAACAGCACCACGAAGATGCAGGCCACCCACATGATGTTGTTGACCAGCGGGATGTAGATCTGGCCGCGGGTCTGCGAGGGGTAGTTGATCTTCATATGGGGCATGAGGTCCAGGCGGATGGCCTCCGAGACGATGGAGTAGGAGCCCGTGATGAGCGCCTGAGACGCGATGATGGCGGCAAAGGTCGAGAGGATGACCGCCAGCGCGCGGAGGTTCGCGGGGATCATCTGGAAGAACGGGTTGAGGTCCGCCACGGTGGCGAGCGCCGCGACGTTGCGGTTGGCCAGGATCCAGGCTCCCTGCCCCAGGTAGTTAAGGATCAGGCACGCCTTCACGAATGGCCAGGTGGCATAGATGTTGGCCTTGCCCACGTGGCCCATGTCGGAGTACAGTGCCTCGGCGCCGGTGGTGCACAGGAACACGTTGCCCAAGACCATGAGGCCGGCGGCGTTGATCCTGTGGTCAAACAGGAAAGTAAGGCCGCGCACGGGGTTTAGCGCACGGAAAACGTTGAGGTTGCCGCCCACGTTGAGGAGCCCCGTGATGCCCAGGTAGAGGAACCACACGGTCATCACCGGGCCAAAGAGCCTGCCGATGGTCGAGGTGCCCGCGCGCTGCATGCCAAACAGGATGCACAGAATCACGATCGTGATCACGATCACGATCTGCTGGTTGTCACCGATGACCGAGTACACCGGGCCGATGGTGCGCAGGCCCTCGATGGCGGTGGTCACGGTGACGGCAGGGGTCAGGATGCCGTCGGCGAGAAGTGCAGCGCCGCCGATCATGGCGGGGACAATCAGCCACTTGGCGCAGCGCTTAACCAGGCTGTAGAGGGCGAAGATACCGCCCTCGTTGTGGTTGTCCGCCTTCATGGCCACCAGGACGTACTTCACCGTGGTTATGAGGGTGATCGTCCAGATGAGAAGGGAGAGCGCGCCAATTACCGTGTCGTCTCCCATGGTCGTGAGCCCGCCGTTGTCGGACATGATGGCCTTGAGGGTGTACATTGGGCTGGTGCCAATGTCCCCGTACACCACGCCCAGCGTGACGAGGATCATCCCCGCCGAGAGGGGTATCCCGGCGCTCTTCGACCCCTTGTGGGCCCTGCGGCCGGATTCCGCAGCTCTGACGTTACTCATTTCGCTCCTTCAGTCGGATGCGTTAAGCCGTCTCGCTTGGGAGGGAACGTGTTGGCTCCCCAACGAGAAAAGCATAGTGCAAGTGCAGAATCCTAGCACTTTAAGGCACGGTAAAGGAGGGGCCCTGAGCGGGGCAAATTCGGCGAATCGAAGCCACTGGGCGGTGGAATACAATTATCTGACGTTTCCATTGCGAGCAGTTGGCCAAATGCCGGCAGGCGCAGGCCAGAGAGGAGAGCCCAGATGGCAGAAGACGGAGAGGGCGCCCCGCGCGAGCAGGCGGCATCCGCGGTGCCCAGGGATGCGTTCATGACGGTTCCGGCTGACGCGCGGCTCAAGACCCCCGAGCCAGCGAGCGCCCACCTGTCGTGGGAGGGCTCAGGCTCGCATGCAGGAGAGAGGATCGACTACGTGGCAACGGCGGTCCACCTCGACGTGCGCGGGGACACCGGGGCGCTGGTGGGCAAGATGTTCTCGCTCTCGTACGTCGCCGACGGGGAGGACACCGCCGAGCGTCCCGTCACCTTCGCGTACAACGGTGGCCCGGGCTGCGCCTCGGTGCCCATCAACTTCGGCGGCATCGGGCCTCGCAGGGTGGTCACGGAGGGCTGCGACCACCTGGGCACCCCGATCCGCATTGAGGACAACCCCTACACGCTGCTGCGTCAGACCGACCTTGTGTTCCTGGACGCGCTGGGGACGGGGTGGTCGAGCGTGGCCGAGGGGGCGGACACCTCCAAGGTGTTTGGCGTCGACGGCGACGCCGACGCCTTCTGCCGCGCGATCACCACGTGGCTCGAGGAGAACGGCCGCTGGCAGAGCCCCGTCTACCTCTTTGGCGAGTCGTACGGAACGGTCCGCAACGCGGTCCTCATGAGACTTCTCGGCGAGCGCGACGTCAAGGTCGCCGGCGTTACGATGCTCAGCGCCATCTTCGACTGGGTCCAGGTGATCGAGGGAGAGGACCTCTACCACCTTGGCATGACCCCGACCATGGCGGCGACGGCGCAGTACTTTGGCAAGGCTGGCCAGGGCGTCGGCGTCGACGAGTGGTTCTCGCGCGCCATGGACTGGACCGATCAGACGCTTGCCCCCGCGCTTCTCCTTGGCGACCGCCTTCCCGCTGAGCGGGAGGCGGAGGTCGCGCGGGAGATGGGCGAGCTCATCGGGCTTCCCGCCGAGCACGTGAGGAGGGCGCACCTCCGCGTGACGCTGGACGACTTCCGCCGCAACCTGCTGGATGACGAGGGGCTCGTCACCGGCAGGCTCGACATGCGCTTCACGAGCGACGCTCCGCTGGCGCTGCAGTCCGACGCCGCGTGGTTTGCGGGCGAGGACGCGGCGGACGACGCCGTGGAGGCTAGCTGGACGAGCGCCTTCCGCTCGTTCTGCCACGACACCCTGGGCTACCACGGTCCCGCCCGCTACCTCAGCAGCAACTACGAGCGCGTGGGCACCAACTGGAAGTGGGAGCATCACGAGCCGGGCAAGCTCGACGCCAGCGCGAGCCCCAACGTCGCCTACGACATCTCCGCGGCGCTGCGCCGCAACCCGCGCATGAAGCTCTCCATCCTGGGAGGTCGCTACGACGCCGCCACCACCTATTGGAACGTGGTGCACGACATGTCCACGCAGTTCCTCTCTCCCCGCCTCAAGGAGCGGGTGGAGTGGCACCTCTACAACTGCGGGCACATGGCCTACGTGGACGTCCCCACGCTGCAGGCGCTCTCCGCCGACATGGAGGCGTTCTACAACAAGGCATAGCGACCATAGCGACCCTGTGCAGGGGAGAGGAGAGGCCCCCGTCCGCGACCTGAACTGCTGCGGGCGGGGGCCGTGTCGTGTCTCGCCTTGGGGCCCGCGGCTACGGGCGGGCGGGAATCTCGGTTCTTCTCACCAGGTAGCAGTGGTGCACCTTGGGGTTGCGGGAGAAGTCCTCGGGGATGGTCTGGGCGGTCACGTCCTCGATCTTGACGCCATAGCGCGCGAGGTAGTCCACGTCGGGCCTGAAGTCGCGGCGGTTGCACGAGAACACCGCCACCCCGTTCCTGGTGAGCAGGCGGCTGATGCCGATGAGGAGCTCGGCGTGGTCGCGCTGGACATCCCAGCTCCCGCTCATGCGGCTCGAGTTTGAGAACGTGGGCACGTCGCAGAACACCAGGTCCCAGCGGTTCTTGGTCCTGCGCTGGTCGCTCACCCAGCGCAGGACGTCCGCCTGGACGAACTCGTGGTCCTCTCCCACAAAGCCGTTTCGCTCCATGTTGCGCCGCGCCCAGTCGAGGGAGGGGGCGCTCATGTCCACGGTGGTGGTGTGCTTGGCGCCTCCGTCTGCCGCGTAGCAGGTGGCAGTGCCGGTGTAGGCGAAGAGGTTGAGGAAGCGCTTGGAGCCCATGGTCTGCTTGGCCATCTCGCGGACCATTGCGCGCGTCTCGCGGTGGTCGAGGAAGATCCCGCAGTCCAGGCGAGACGAGAAGTTGACCTCGAACACCAGGCCGCCCTCGTCGATCAGGTGGGAGCCCGGCGGGAGCGGCACCTGGCCGGGACGCGAGGCCCTCCGGCGATCCGCGAGGCCGCGACCCGCCTCGGCGTACTGCGATCCGCCCTTGGAGCGCGTGCGCACGTGGACGAAGGTGTTCTCGGGGCGCACGTCCAGGGCGAGGGGTGCGATCGAGAGCACGTCGAGCAGCCGCTCGCGCGCCAGGGCGGGGTCGATCTCGCGCGGGGCGGCGTACTCGCTCACCTGCAGCCAGCGGCCGCGCCTGCCCCTGGCGGGCATGATCTGCGACCCCTGGAACAGGTCGATCGTCACCGCGTAGTCGGGCAGGTCGGCGTCGTACACGCGATAGCAGTCGATGCCCTCCCTGCGGGCCCACTTGGCACGGAGCCTCGCGACCTTGGCCAGACGGCGGGCAAACTGCTCCGAGGTGGGGACCAGCACCGGCGTGGAGCCTCGTCCGGGGAGCTCGACGGTCGTGCGCTCGGGCGCCTCGTCCAGGTCGTACAGGCGGATCGAGGCCTCGTCCCTGCCCACGAGCACGGACGTCTCGTCCACGGGGCTGTCACCCATCACCCGGTCGGTCATGGCGTTGGGGGAGAGGACCACGGCCTGCGTGCCCTGCGGCAGCCCCGTGATGGCGGCGGTGAGGGCCGAGAGGGCGGATGCCTGGGTAGCGACCTCGTCCGCCTCGATCCAGGAGAGGTCCGCCACGAGGAGGGACCGCCCGGACGCCTCGCTCACGCAGGCGGGGACCTGCGGAGCGTCGACAAAGCGGGGCTCCACGTGGATGCCCGCCGCTCGGAGGGTCTGACGCGCCTCCGCCTGGACGTTGCCGCGGTGCTCGTAGGCCACGAGGGTGCAGCCGTGGGCCTCTCCCTCCTCCGCTCGCTCGCGGGCGTCATCGAGCAGGGCGTTCCATGCGTCGCCGTCGTGCCCGCCCCATCCCGTGAAGCCCCAGGAGGTGCGGAGCAGCCCCGGGGCGCGGTTGAGCGCCTGGCCGGCTGCCTCGGCGAGGATGGTGCCGGTGCCGCAGTAGAGCGAGGCGAGAGCGGGGTCGTTATCGCGGCAGGCGCGCCACCAGCCGCCCACCTCGAGGAGGGCGGCGGCGTAGTCGGGACGCAGGGGCACGACGCCCGAGCGCTGGCTGCGGGCGGACTCGTACCCCCTGCGGAAGAGGGGCCTTCCGGACAGGTCGATGCCCACCGTCGCGCGGTCGCGCGAGACGCGGACCGACACGCGGACGTCGGGGCTGTGCGTGTCGACCATGGGGCGCACGCCGCGTTTGCCCTGCAGCCGGTCGACGATGGCGTCCTTGGCGCGCAGGGCCACGAACTGGGAGTTCCTCAGGGCGTCGTTGGTGCCGTGCGCATCTACGGCGACGGTTGCCCCCATGGGTACGTGGTCCTCCCAGGGGATGTCGTACAGGCCGGAGTAGAGGGCGTCCGAGCTCTGCGCCCCCACGTGCCCCAGCTCCAGGACCACGCTGGAGGCGAGGCGCGACCACAGGCACACGCCGTAGGCGTCGGTTAGGGTGCCCCCAAAGCTCACCTGGCCGCGGAGGGGGCGTACCTGGGGGGTGCCAAAGGACGAGAGCTCCCCCGCGAGGAGGGACTCGAAGCCCTTGGGGCAGCGCGCGACAAAGCGGGGCTGCCCATCCTGGGATGGCGCGTTCTGGTCAAGCTGTTGCATCGGGACACCTCTCGCCCGTGGGAATGCCGTCGTTTCCCCACATCATACGGGCTTCTCGCCTGCCTGGGACCTCCGGGCGGGAGCTACCAGCAAGACACCACAGGGGGCGATTTGAACGCCGTGGATTCGACTGGTCCCGATGACCCCCGAGCGCGTCGCGTTTGCCGTATCGCGGACGGGCGGAACGCGGGATGCGACTATCATGCGGTTTGTACGACCAACAGGGGCGCGCCCCGCCCCGTGAGCGATCGAGGAGATGCAGATGGACAAAGCTACAGAGGCCAAGGTCCAGCTTTGGAGGGACAACGTCACCGATCCCGACCTCAAGGATGAGCTCGAGGGGCTCGTGTCGGGTGACGAGGAGAGGCTCAACGACGCCTTCTACCGCGACCTCTCGTTTGGCACGGCGGGCCTGCGCGGCGTCCTCGGCGTGGGCACCAACCGCATGAACGTGTACGTGGTGGCCCAGGCGACCCAGGGTGTGGCAGACTACCTCAACGCACACTACGACCATCCCACGCTTGCCATCGCGCGTGACAGCCGCCTGAAGGGCGAGGACTTCCAGCGCGTCGCCGCCGGCGTGCTTGCGGCCAACGGCGTGCACGTGTACGTGTACCCGCGCATCGAGCCCGTCCCCACCCTGAGCTTCGCGGTGCGCTATCTGCACGCCTCGGCGGGCATCGTCCTCACCGCCTCGCACAACCCCGCCCAGTACAACGGCTACAAGGTCTACAACGACAACGGCGGCCAGATTGCCAACGAGGCGGCGGACGAGATCTCTGCCGCCATCGCCCGCACGCCCGTCTTTGGCGGCCCCAAGATGATGGACTTTGACGAGGGCCTAGAGAAGGGCCTCATCGAGTGGACGCCCGAGGATGTCCTGGACAACTACATCCAGGCGGTCAAGAGGGTCTCGGTCCCCGGGTTCAAGGTGTCTGACGACTACTCGGTGGTGTACACCCCGCTCAACGGCACCGGCATGGAGTGCGTGAGCCGCATCCTCAAGGAGATTGGCGTCAAGAACGTGACGGTCGTCCCCGAGCAGGCGGAGCCCGACGGTAACTTCCCCACCTGCAAGTACCCCAACCCCGAGTTCCGCGAGGCTCTCGACCTCGCCCTCAAGCTCGCGGACGAGAAGAAGCCCAACCTTGTGGTCGCGACCGACCCCGACGCCGACCGCATGGGCACGGCGATCCCGCACGCCGGCGAGTACAAGCTCCTCACCGGCAACGAGATGGGCGTCCTCCTCATGGACTGGCTTGCCGGCCGCGCCAAGGATGGCGGGGAGGACGTCTCGCGCAAGGTTGCCGTCTCCACGATCGTCTCGTCGTCCATGCCCGATGCGCTGGCGCGTGACCTGGGCTTCGAGATGAGGCGCGTGCTCACCGGCTTCAAGTACATCGGAGACCAGATCGACCAGCTCAAGGACGAGGGCGAGGAGGACCGCTTCCTCATGGGCTTCGAGGAGTCCTACGGCTACCTCGTGGGCACCCATGCGCGCGACAAGGACGCCATCGTCGCCACCGAGATGTGCGTCGAGATGGCCTCCTACTACGCCGAGAAGGGCATGGACCTCTACGAGGCCATGGACGCCCTGTACAAGCGCTACGGCTACTACCTCAACGGAACCGTCAACGCCATGTTCCCCGGCGAGTCCGGTGCCGCCAAGATGGCGGCCATCATGGAAGGGCTCCGCAAGAACCCGCCCGCGCAGATCGGCGGCTTCAAGGTCACCGGTATGACCGACTACGAGACGGGTGCCCAGATGCCGCGCGTCTCTGGCCTCCAGAAGGAGCCGGCACAGAAGCTCCCGCCCGCCAACGTCATCGAGTTCAGGCTCGAGGACGACAACAAGGTCATCTTCCGCCCGTCGGGGACCGAGCCCAAGGTCAAGGCGTATCTCTTCTCCAAGGGCAAGACCCGCGAGCACTCCGAGGAGGTCCGCGCCAAGCTGCAGGCGGCGGCGGAGGAGATGCTCTCGTAGGCCAGCCGCATGTGACGCCCGACACAAGCAGGGGACCCGAGGCTCGCCCTCGGGTCCCCTTTCTGTCTCGCGCGCGGATGCGATGGGGGAGAGGGTCACGTCCGTCGCGATGGCATTCTCCCCTTGGGCGGCGGAACGAGGGCGTTGTCGCGCCCGTCTCCCTACTGGCTCACCGACAGGGCGTAGAAGCCCTCGGAGTTGCTGGCGATGGTCCCCATGGCCCAGGTGTGGCTCGACGCCTGCTTGGAGGTGGGGTCGCAGAGCGTGACCGAGTTGTCGTCGTTGAGCGCCGTCACCACGGCCCAGTGCTCGTAGGGGGAGTCGAAGTCCTTCTTGAGCTTCACGACCACCACGCTGCCACCCTCGGACAGAATCGAGTAGAGGTTGTCGCTCGAGGGCGTGTAGCCCGTGCAAGTCAGGCCAAGGTCGGCCGTCCCCTTGGAGAAGAGGTCGTCGGAGGTGAATGGGTCGGAGTCGGTGGCATAGCCCGCCGAGGTGGAGGCGGAGGCGATGTCGGCGGGGGTCTTGTCAGACTTGCCCGTGAGGCCCATGTAAGCAATGGAGAGGGACGTGGGGCCAGAACCCGTGACCGCGAGGACGCTGCCTGCATAGCTCACGTTGCCCCAGCGGGAGTCCCAGTCCAGGAGCTGCGGGTAGGTGCCCTGCTTCACCTCGTCGTCGTAGGAGGACGCCTTGGTGCTCGCGCTGGGCTGCGAGGCGACGAACGAAATCGCGTCGGGCTCGAGCAGGGCAAGCTCGGGAAGCCTCTTGTCCGAGTAGTCGCCCGCGCTCCGTGCGATCTTGGCGAGCTTCTCGTTGCTGTCCAGGGCGGTCGTGAACTCCTGGGTGAGCTCGGAGGACGCGCCGGCCGAGACGCGCGAGTCTGCCTCGTTCCCGGTGCCCGATGCGGCGGCGGAGTCCGACGTCACGTCGCTCCCCTTGCTGCAGCCGCGTGCGCAGGACGAGATGCCCAGGATGAGGACCACGAGGGCGACGATCGCCACGACGGCGAGGATGAGCTCCCTCCGCTGGCCACCGCCACCCAGCGGGGAGCGGCCACGGCGCTTCCCGCCCAGGGAGTAGCCGGTGTCGTGTCCCGTGAGGGTGCGGTAGTTGTGGTCGCTCCGGTACTTTCCGTCCCGCCTCGTGCTCTGGTGAGAGTGCCCCTTGAGGTCCCTGCCGGGGCGGTTCCTGGTGTAGTCCCGCTCGTTCGTGGAGCCAAAGCGACGAACGTCGTGAGGCTGGCGCCCGTTTCGTCCCGAGTTGCTTGACAAGGCCATTGCGCGTCCCCCTGGTCTTCTCGCGCGCCAACGGCGCGCCTGGGATTGGTTCCGCCAGGCTGAAGGATGCCCAACGTCTGAGCGCATCATAAGGCAGGCGTGCGTGCATGTTTGCAGGAAATGAGGGGAACGGGCATATTCGACCCGCTGGGATGCACGTGGGGAAGGGACGGGCGAGAGGCGCGTGCTAGTATTTTCACGCAATCTCAGCGGCGGAAAGGGCCATCCATGGGCAAGCTCATAGCACAGTTTCTCAAGTTCGGCGTGGTGGGCGTGATCGCCTTCTTCATCGACTACGGCGTACTCATGCTCCTTTCCGTTGGGATAGGCTTGGACCCCGTCGTCTCCGCAGCCATTTCGTTCACCGTCTCGGTCGTGTTCAACTACGTCGCGTCCATGCGGTTTGTCTTCACCCACCGCGAGGACTTGAGCAAGAGGCGGGAGTTCGTGATCTTTGTCGTCCTGTCCGTGATTGGCCTTCTCATAAACGAGGTAATCATGTACATGGGCATCCAGGCACTGGGGAAGAGCGCCCTCGCCATCACCGTCACCAAGGTGATCGCCACCGCCGTCGTGATGGTGTGGAACTTCCTCAGCCGCAAGAAGTGGCTCGATGCGGGGGACTCCCGCGAGGCCTAGCCAGGGGATAAAAACTTAGGCGAGCGTGGTTTCGCGCCAATTGTCGGCATGCCGAGAATTGCGGTGCGTTTAACCAATACTTCTTGACTCTTATCAACTCTACGCTTAGCTTCATTCATGTGAATGAGAATAACGCGACGTGCATGCAGCAAATTCGATTGCAGGCACCTGAGGGGTAGAGATGGTCAAGAGGCGTAACAACAGGCAGGATGCCATAAGGGACATCGTGCGAGGCAAGTCGATACGCACGCAGCGCGCACTGGTGGACGAGCTGCAGGCTATCGGCTTCAACTGCACGCAGGCAACGGTCTCGCGCGACATCGCAGACATGGGCCTTCGCAAGCTGAGCGAGGGCATCTACGTCCTGGCGGAGGACCTCCACCTCCAGCGCATGGTGTCGGAGTTCGTCAACTCCGTGGACCGTGTGGACAACTTCGTGGTCATTAAGAGCCAGCCCGGCACGGCGCCCGGCGTTGCCGCCGCCGTCGATGCCGCCGCGCTCCCCGAGGTCATTGGCTCCGTCGCGGGTAACGACACCGTCCTCGTGGTTGCGGCAAGCTCCGAGGCCTCGGATGATTTGGTCAACCTCATCAACAAGCTCCGCGACGCGCAGAAGTAGCGGTTTGCGCCCTAGGGTTTGGAAGTAGGGGAGAGGGAATCGTCCCTCTCCCCATATTTATGTGCCGCCGGCAATTCCCACACCTGCTCGCATGGTTTGGCCTAACAAGAGAGGGACCCCGGGAAAGCCCCGAGGCCCCTCTCCTGTCATGCTGGATACGCGGTATACCTACTGGCCGCCTCCGGTCTCCCCGCCGGTATCACCGCCGCCCGTGGTGGCTCCGCCTGCGTCGCCGCCGCCCGTGGTGGCTCCGCCATCACCGGTGTCGCCGCCACCCGTGGTGCCTCCGGTGTCTGCGGTCGTGTCGGTGGTCGTCGTACCGTTTCCGGTGTTGCCCGTGTAGCCCGAGTTGGTGTTGGTCGATGGTGCATACGTGGTCGTCGTGGCGTAGTCGGTTCCTCTCTCCTCGTCATCGTCGTTGCTGTACGAGTACGTCTTGGACGACGTGGTGCCGCTCGTCTTGCTGAACGTCCACTCGCTGTTGGCCTTGTAGGTTGCCTTCTCGTCGGTGGTCGGGAACTCCTGGTGCGTCTGGCCGGCGAGCGCCTGGTTGATGAAGCTGATGAAGATGGGGACCGACGTGGTGTATGGATGGCCGTACGAGCCGTTGATGGTGACCGCGGCCTCCTCGCGGTAGCCGCACCAGATCGAGACCGACAGCTGCGGGGTGATGCCGCAGAACCAGAGGTCGCGGTAGTCCTCGGAGGTGCCGGTCTTGCCGGCCACGGGCTGGTCGACGGTCATGCCTGTCGAGACCGCGCTCGCCGTGCCGCCCGCCTGGACCACGCCCTCCATCACCGAGCGGACGTCCTGGGCAACTGCGGCGTCGACGACCTGTTTGGGGTCGTCCTTGTGCTCGTAGACCGTGTTGCCGTTGCGGTCGAGAATCTTGGTGATCGCGATCGCGTCGCGGTGGACGCCGTTGGTGGCGATGGTCGCATAGGCCTCCGCCATCTGGATGGGCGGCACGCCCACGGTGCCCAGCGTCAGCGAGTCGTAGGCGGGCAGGTCGACGTCGATGCCCATGTCCTTTGCCTCGCTTACCACCTTGTCGGCCCCGACTGCCTGCATCACCTGGACAAAGGCCGTGTTGGACGAGACCGCGAAGGCCTTCCTCAGGGTGATGGTGCCGTAGCTCTCGTTGCCAAAGTTCTGGACCTTCCAGGTGGAGGAGAAGGTCATGGGCGAGCTCGCGTTGATGTAGATGTCGGGGCTCATGCCGTTTGCCAGGGCGGCGGTGAGGGTGAAGAGCTTGAAGCTGGAGCCTGGCTGCCTGCGCGCCTGGGTGGCGAGGTTGAACTGGTTGGTGTTGTAGTCCCTGCCGCCGACCATGGCGACGATGTAGCCGTTGGTGGGGTTGACGGCGACCAGGGCGGAGTCGAGCCTGTCGTTGCCCAGGTCGTCCAGGGTGCTGGTGACCGCGTTCTGGGCGGCCTCCTGGGTGGCGGGGTCGAGCGTGGTGTAGACCTTGAGGCCGCCCTTCATGACGGTGTCCTCGCTAAAGTCCTCGAGCAGGACCGACTTCACATAGTCGGAGAAGTACGGGTAGTTGCCGGTGGCGTCGTCAAACGACCCCTCGGTGCACTGAATGGGCTCAGCCACGGCCTTGTCATGCTCCTCCTGGGTGATGTCGCCCTGCGAGAGCATGTGGTCCAGGACCTCGTTACGCCTTGCGGTGGCGGCGGAGGGGTTGACGAAGGGGTCGTAGCTCGAGGGGGACTGGGGAAGGCCGGCGAGGGTCGCCGCCTCGGCGAGCGTGAGGTCCTTCGCATCCTTGTTGAAGTACGTCTTGGCGGCGGCCTCGATGCCGTAGGCGCTGTGGCCAAAGTAGATGGTGTTGAGGTACATGTTGAGAATCTGGTTCTTCGTGTACATCTTCTCCATCTGGATGGCCAGGTACGCCTCGCGGACCTTGCGCCTGAGGGTCATCTCAAACTGCTCGTCCGAGAGGATCGTGTTTCTCACCAGCTGCTGGGTGATGGTCGAGGCGCCCTCCGAGCCACCCGCGAGCTGCACGTAGACGGCGCGCAGGATGCCTTGCAGGTCGACGCCGTGGTGCTGGTAGAAGCGGACGTCCTCGGTGTCGACCACGCCCTCCAGGACGTAGGGGGAGATCTCGGAGATGTCCACGCTGCGGCGGTTCTGCAGGTAGTACTCGGCTATGACCGAGCCGTCCGCGGCGTACACCGTCGTGGGCTCTGAGACGAGGTAGGCGTCCGCCGACGTGTAGTCGGGGAGGTCCTGCAGCCAGGTGTTGACGAGCGCCCCAAGCGAAATCGCGAGGGCCGCTACGAGCAGGGCGGTAAAGCCAAGGAAGCCGGCGAAGCCAAACGCAACGATGTGCGTGCGCGAGTGCCGGTGGGCCCTGCGGGTGCGGATTCCCATGTAATCCTCCTCATTCGAGACAGTCGGAGGACATTATAGTTGAGGACCCCATGGCGGCTCCGCGTGTGGAGGCAATCGCTCTAGTCTACAGAATCCTGGCGAAACGGGGTGGCATCCATCAGCGTATTAAAAGGTCTGTGCCGTCTGCGGGCCGGCGGGTGGGGGGTGCCGGAGGAGGTCACCGCCGCCTCGCGGTGGCTTGCGGCCTGCGTGCGGTATCCTTGCAGGGGCTCCCACGCCTGCGGGCGGGGGGAGGACGTTTCGCGCAACAACATGGAGGACAGAGCATTGCTGCCAGTCGACGAGCAACTTAAGGTCATCACCTCGGGCACCATGCAGATCGTGCCGCTCGAGGAGCTCAAGGAGAAGCTGAAGAGGGGCAAGCCCCTTACCATCAAGATGGGCGTTGACCCCACCAGCCCCGACCTCCACCTGGGCCATGCCGTCCCGCTGCGCAAGATGCGCCAGTTCCAGGACCTGGGTCACAACGTCACCCTCATCATCGGTGATGGCACGGCGCTCATCGGCGACCCATCGGGCCGCGACAGCACCAGGCCGCCCCTCACCGAGGAGCAGGTCAACGCAAACGCCCAGACGTACGTCACGCAGGCTATGAAGATCCTTGATCCCGAGAGGACCACCGTCGTGCACAACGGGGACTGGATCAAGCCCATGGACCTTGGCAAGATGCTGGGGCTCATGAGCAAGTTCAACGTGGCACGCATCCTCGAGCGAGAGGACTTCCACAACCGCTACACCAACGGGCAGTCCATCGCTCTGCACGAGTTCATCTACCCCGTGCTGCAGGCCTACGACTCGGTCGTGGTGAAGGCCGACCTCGAGATGGGCGGCAACGACCAGATCTTCAACCTGCTCGCCGGCCGCGACCTCATGCGTGACATGGGCATGGAGCCCCAGGTCGCGCTCACCATGCCGCTGCTGGTGGGTCTCGATGGCGTGAAGAAGATGTCCAAGAGCTACAAGAACTACGTCGGCCTGACGGACGATGTCAACGACATGTTTGGCAAGCTCATGTCCATCAAGGACGAGCTCGTGCCCATGTACTTCCGCTTGTGCTCCACCCTTCCGGTGGATGAGGTCGACAAGATAGACCAGGCCTTCAAGGACGGGTCGGCGGACCCCTACGAGCTCAAGCACCGGCTGGCTCGCAACATCGTTGACCTCTATCACGGTGCGGGCGCCGGCGAGGCCGCCGAGAAGGTCTTCATGGACACCTTCAAGAAGGGCCAGGTTCCCGACGACATGCCCGAGTTCCCCGCGTCGTCGGTCGTGCAGCTCAACGACGAGGGCAAGGTCTACCTGCCCCGCCTGCTCGCCTCGGTCGGCTTCTGCAAGAGCGCCGGCGAGGGTAGACGCCTTCTGGACGGCGGCGGCGTCAAGGTGGACGGCGTGGCGCAGCAGCCCAGGGTATACAACGTCGATCCCGAGCTCTTCAAGGCGGGAGCAGTGGTTCAGTCGGGCAAGAAGCACTGGGCGCGCCTGGTCTAGCGACGTAGCGCAACGTGTTTGGGCGGGCGGGTGGCTTTGGCTGCTCGCCCGCGAGTATGAACACCTTGGAGGGAGTAACTCTATGAGGGTCTTGGCAGGGGAGAGGGGCGCGACACCGCGGGTCCACGACCGCGCCCTCTGGGTCGCCGGCATCATCGTCTTCGTAGCGTCCCTGGTCTTCTTCACCCAGGTGTATCCCCTTTCCATGAGCAACGCGGACGACTGGCTCAACATCACCAAGGTGCGCTCCGGTCTGCCGGAGTGGGGAGGCTTCAACCCGTCCAAGGTGCTGCCCGAGACGCTCTTCCCGCTGGCGGGGTACCTTGCCGCCTACGTGGTGTATCCCCTCTCGCACGACTACCTGGGTGCCATCACGCTCGTGTCGGCCCTCGTGGTCGCGGGGGCCATCACCTGGTACGTCGTCTCGTTCGGGCGCGTGCTCGAGCGTTACGCCAAGACTGGCGCGTTCGCCACGGCCTGCGTGATGCTCGTCTTCTTCCTGTGCCACTTCGCCTTGCTCTTCGGCGCCCTTTCGGACGGTGGGGCCGCCTACCTCTTCGGCGCCTACGACCTCACCGGGTACTACCACTACATCGTCCCTGCCCTGTGGTGTGGTGCGCTCGCCTTCTCGCTGATTGTCCGCGGTGCCGGGCTTGAACCCAATGACGGCCTCACCGAGGGCATGGGACGCAAGTCTATGGGCGTCCTTCTCATCTACCTGGGAATGTTCTCGAACCTGTTCAGCAGCATCGCGCTGGCGGCATTCGCCGGCGCGAGCCTCCTTGTCGACCTCCCCTCCCTGGGGAGGGCGCACAGAGGCGATGCCACCATGCCGCAGGCGGTCGCGTCGTACGCCCGCAGGAACGCGGCTCTCCTGCTGGTCATCGCGTTCTGGCTCGTGACCCTGGCCTTCGAGTTCAGTGGGACTCGTGCCTCCGGGGCCATGTCCCACCAGCCCTTGGCCCTGGGCGCCGTCCTGGGCAACCTCGCGATTGTCTGGAACCTGCTCTACAAGCGTCTTCTCGCGCTTCTCGCCCTGTGCCTCGTCGCCTACGTGGCGTGGCACGTGCGCGGTGCATCGCCCGCAGGCGAGGCGCGCGATGCCAGGAGGCTCGTCGTCGTGGTCTTCGTCGACCTCATGCTTGCTCTCGCCTTCTCGGTGTGCCTCTCCGCTCGGATCGACCCCTTCCGCGTGGTCGATGGGGTCACGGAATACTACATCGTGAGGGGCGACGTTCTCCTTGCGGTTATGGAGGCCCCCCTCATGCTGTGCTGCGTCGGAATGGGATACGCCCTTGGGCGTGTCCGATGGCTGCAGGTGCTGGCGCCACTTTGTGCGTTCGCTCTCGCGGTGACCGTCGTGGGCAACATCGGGTCCTACATCCCTCCCGTGAGCGGGCGCATGACGGCGAGGCAGGACATCGCCGTCACCAACGACCTCATCGGCCAGATTGTTCGGGCTGACAGCGAGGGGAAGTCCGAGGTGACGGTTGCCACCTGCAGGTTCGACAACCCCAAGGCTATCAACTGGCCCCAGACTCCGGGCATGGTCGAGTCGATGGCGCATACCCTGTATGTCCATGGTCTCACAAAGCGCGAGCTCACGACGACCTGGTACGCTGACCCGGTGTTGAACGAGCGCTACGGAATCTCGGAGGACATCGGCGTGGAGTAGGGCATTCGGTACCCAGTCCCCAGACGCCCTCGATCGAGTCGGGAACGTCGCCCACCACGCACGAGATGATGTAGACGGGGCGGCGCTTTGCCTCGAGGTAGGTCTTTTGCCCACGTACTCGCCGATAATCTCCAGGCTCACCAGCTGGACGCCACCTACGAAGCAGATGATGCACGTGGTGCTCGCCCATCCCCTGGAGCAGGCGGTAGTAGTGCTTGGCCGTCCCGCACTTGAACGCCGTGTCGGTTGTGCGTGAGCTCCGGACCCCATAGACCACGCCGTAGCCCTCGCGATAGCGCTCGACCATGGCAGTCATGGCATGGATGTCGTCCTGGCCGTCGCAGTCGGCGCTGATTGCGACGTCGGCGAACGCCCTCGCCTCCATGAGGCCTGCGACGACCGCAGCCTGATGCTCACGGTTTCGGCTCTGCTGGATGTCCGCGAAGTGGAGGTCCCGGGAGGCAAGCGCCACGGTGACCTGCCATGTTGCGTCGCAGGTTCCGTCGTCCACATAGGGGATGCGGCTCTCGTTGCTCACCAGGTCACCCTCGATCATCGAGTGCAGCTCGTCCAGGAGGATGGGGCGGTTGCGGGGAGGGCCTCCTCCTCGTCGTAGGTGAGAATGATCACGCAGAGCACCGCGGGCGCCACGTGTTCCGCGGTGCGCTTCACCTGGCCCGTCCGTGTCGCGGGCACCGCCTCCCGAGGTGCCCCCAGGCTGTATCGCATGTGCCCCTTCCCCTGGTTGCATCGTCTGGGCGTCGCGTCGAACGGTATTCCCAATCGATGCCATACGAGTGTTCGCCGGGACGGGGCATACTGGTTTGTTTTGCGTTGCTTTGGGCGTGTGCGTTCCCTGCATCTCCGTCACGATAGACTTGCAGGGTCATATGCATCGGGAGGGGCGGAAGTGACGCCCCACTTTTGGGAGACTCATCACCTTGGCATTTAGAGACACGCATAGCGTTCCGGAGCTTCTTGCCCCCGCGGGCGGGCCCGAGCCGTTCAACGCAGCCCTCGCGGGTGGCGCCGACGCCATCTACTGTGCGTTGGGGCACGACTTCAACGCCCGTCGCGGGGCGCACAACTTCACCTACGAGACCTTCGAGGCCGCCTGCCGCTCCGCGCACCTGGCCGGGGCGCGCGTGTACGTGACCGTGAACGTGGTGGTGAGGACCGACGAGATGCCCCGCGCCCTCTCCCTCATCCGCAAGGCGTGGACGCTGGGGGCAGATGCCTTCATCATCCAGGACTGGGGTCTGCTCGACGAGGTCCGTCGGCGCTTCCCCCAGATGGAGTGCCACGTCTCTACCCAGGCAAACGTTCATGATGCGCGCGGGGTCGCGTGGTGCCGAGACCTTGGCGTGGAGCGCGTGACTCTTTCTCGCGAGCTCAGCGTGGACGAGATCGCACGCATCTCGCAGGAGGGCGTGGAGCTGGAGAGCTTTGGCCACGGCGCCCTGTGCTTCTGCTACTCCGGCGTGTGCATGATGAGCTCGCTTGCAGGCGGCCGATCCGCGAACAGGGGCCTCTGCGCGCAGCCGTGCCGGCTCCCATTCGACCTGGTGGACGGCGACGGCAAGGTCATCTCGGCCCCGGGCAGGGGACGCCCCCTCTGCCCAAAGGACTTCTGCACCATCGACGACGTGGAGCGTCTCACCAGGGCGGGGCTTGGCTCGCTCAAGGTCGAGGGCAGGATGAAGGCCCCGGACTACGTGTACTCGGTCATCTCCGCCTACCGTGGAGCCCTCGATGACCTTGCGGCGGGACGGACCCCCTCGGCCCCTGACGACGACCTTCGGCACGAGATGCTCCGCCGCGCCTTCAACCGCGACTTCACCAACAGCTACCTGGACCATCGCGCGGACGACGACATGATGAGCCACGAGCGCTCCAACAACAGGGGAGAGCTCGTGGGCAGCGTGGTGGCGTCCCGTGACCTCGGCGGCACCAGGGTGCGCAGGGGCGGCTCCAACGGCGGCCGCGAGCGGTTCAGGTCCAAGACCGTCGCCGAGGTGGACGTGCGGCTCGACCGCCACGTGGGGGAGGGCGACCTCCTCGAGATCCGTCCCGTCGACGACCCGTCGCAGTTCCTCACCACACATGCCCCGGCGGACGCGCCGGCGGGCGCGACCATCACCTGCAGGACCGTCCGCCCCATGAGGTCGGGGGACCCGGTTCGTGTGATCCGCTCCAAGCGCGCCATGGACGAGGCCGCTCGCGTCTCGTCCGGCGACGAGCGCTACAAGCGCGCGGTGAACGTGAGCGTCACCTGCCGCCTGGGGCAGCCCCTCGTCGTATCCCTCTCCTGCGTTGACGGCGCGGCGGAGGCAAGCGCGGAGGGGCCCGTGGTGGAGCCCGCCCGCACCAAGGCCCTCACGCGCGACGAGCTCGTGGAGCACGTGGGGCGCATGGGCGGGACTCCCTTCGTGCCCGCCGCGTTCGACGTGAGGATGGACGAGGGCTGCGGCATGGGCTTCTCCGCCGTGCACCGGCTGAGGGCGCAGGCGTGCGAGCTTCTGGAGGAGAGGCTCCTCGCGCCGTACTCGGGGCGCGAGGGGTCGCTCGCGAGGGTCCCCGACCTCCCCGACCTGGCGCTCGAACTCGCGAACGTCCGGAGCGGTGCCGGAATTGCCCCGGCGGGGGTGCGCCCTGAGGGCACGCCTGCGGCGGAGGTCTGCGCCCTGGTCCCCACGCCCGAGGTTGCGGCGGCTGCGCTCGCAGGCGGTGCAACCAGGCTGTATGCGACCGACGGTGCCCTGGAGGAGGCGCGCCTTCGGGGAGCGAGCTGGCCGGAGGGCGTGGACGTCATCCCCTGGCTTGACGAGGTGTGCCGCGAGTGCGACCACGACCGCATCGACCCCCTCGTGGAGAAGGGCAGGCCCTGCGGGGTGGGCAACGTCTCCGAGTTGGCGCTTGCCGCGGAGAGGGGTGCGCTTCCCGAGGTCAGGCCCTGCATCCCGGTCCACAACGAGTCGTGTCTCGTTGCCCTGGAGCGTGCCGGCGCCCGCGGGCTCTGGCTGTCCCCCGAGCTCACGCTGGAGGAGTGCCTCGCCCTCGGCCGCGCCGCATCGGTCCCCGTTGGGCTCATGGTCCTGGGGAGGAATCGTGCCATGACCAGCGAGCACTGCGTGCTCAAGGTCGCCGACCGCTGCATCCACGACTGCGCGAGGTGCGCACTCAGGAGGGGGAGGAACTCGCTCAGGGACCGCGACGGAAAGCTGTTGCCGGTGCGCACCGACCTCCAGGCTCGAAGCAGGATCTACGCCGCGTACCCGCTCGATGCCACGCCGCAGGCAGCGGAGCTCGTGTCGGCGGGCGTCTCTCGCCTCATGGCGGACTGCACGCTGCTGACGCCGCACGAGGCTGAGTTTGCCTGTGCGCGGGTGGCCCGTGCTGCCCAGGCGTCGCTGAGCGGGAGGAAACCCGCCCCGTGCATGGCGGGGGCGACCTCCGGCCATCTGTTCTCAGGGATCGGATAGGGGAGTCGCGTCTTCCCTGCGTCGGTTTTTCTGCCACGGGCAAATCGCGTCGGCAAACGGGTACCATCAGATTCAATTGCAACAATGGCGGTGGGATTTCCACCGCGGTGGAGAGGACACTCACATGGCAGAGAACCAGGAGAGCACGGAGCCCAAGGCCGAGGCCACGGGTGCGGCAGAGGGCCAGACCCCCAAGGTCAACAGGGAGCTCCTCGAGGCGACCATCGACGTCATTCGCCAGAGCCTCCAGGCGGACGGCGGAGACGTGGTGCTCGTGAGCTGTGACGACGACGGCGTGGTCACTCTCGAGATGCAGGGCGCTTGCGCGGGCTGCCCGCTCTCGACCTACGACATGAGCGAGGGGATCGAGCGCATCCTCAAGGAGCACGTCCCCGGTGTCACCAAGGTCCAGCCGGCAATGGCTTGGTAGGAAGTACGCAGTAGTACGGTATGGGGCGAGGGGAGCGGTTCCCTCGCCCCTCCGCTCTGGAACGGTTTCGGGGCGGAGCACATCGAGCGCTTGGAGGGCCCATGTGGCTTGACACCATCTACCATGCCACCAACCCGGTCGCGTTTGCGCTTGGGCCGCTCACGGTCCGCTGGTACGGGCTCGCGTACCTCGCGGGGTTCGTGTGCGCGGGGCTCGTGATGATGCGCACCTCGCGGCGCTGGCGCCTGGGGCTCACGTCGGACGAGGTCCTCAACATCGTGGTGGGTGTCGCCTTCGGGGTCATCGTGGGCGCGCGCCTGGGGTACGTCCTGTTCTACGGCGCTGGATACTACCTGGCCAACCCCATCAAGATCCTCGCGTTCAACGAGGGCGGCATGAGCTTTCACGGCGGGCTGGTGGGCGCCATCGTGGGCGGCGCGCTCGTGTGCCAGCAGATGCGGATCTCCATCCCCACGGTGTGCGACCTCGCGGTCATCGGAGCCCCCATCGGCCTGTTCTTTGGCCGCTGCGCCAACTTCATCAACGGCGAGCTGTGGGGCAAGCCGACCGACCTCCCCTGGGGCGTCATGTTCTCCAACACGGGCGGCGGCTACGTGTATCGCCATCCCTCCCAGCTCTACGAGGCCATCCTCGAGGGCATCGTGATCTTCATCGTGCTGTACGCGCTCTCGCGTCGCGTCCCGCCCCGGCCGCAGGGCACCTTCCTCGGTACCTTCCTGGCGCTGTACGGTTGCTTCCGCTTCCTGATTGAATTCGTGCGCATGCCCGACAGCCAGCTGGGCTACCTGCTTGGCACGGGCTGGCTCACCATGGGGCAGTGCCTATCGGTTCCCCTCGCCATCCTGGGCGTGGTCCTCGTGGTATGGGCGCACAGACTGGACCGGCCGCAGGTGGGGCATCTGGAGTCTGCGCGGGGGTAGGCCCAGGGGGAGCCAAGTCGTCCCGTCCGAGGGGGCGCCCCTCTCGCCTGTGTGGGCTTTGGGTCCACTCGCGCACAACGGTGGCGCCACTTCATTCGTGCGATATCAAGTTTGTCAAGCCTTTTCGCCCGCTGGTCATTTTTCCTGCTGCTAGAATGCATGCAACTGAACAGACTCTGAGGGCACGGTCCAACAGCTGTCATGCCTAGGTAAAAGGATTCCGGTTCTACTCCGGATCAGCGGAAACTGTGTTCCGAGGTTGCAGGGGAGAGGTGCGTAGCGCCACCCCCGCAGATGGGTTGCCTTCCTGGCTTCCAATCCTGCCTGCCCTCTTTGTGTCCGATGGGACCGGAGGTGCGGGACATGCTTCCCAAGCGATGCACAACCGCCAGCCGAGCGCTGGCGATCATCCTCTCTGCCGCGGTGGCGTTTGGCGGGGTGCCCACGAGGGCGCTCGCCGAGATTGCCGACGAGCTCTCGACCCAAGACGGGGCAACGGAGGCATCCCAGTCGTCCGATGCGGGCTCGTCAGCAGGGTCGACCGTGCAGCCTACGACGGGCGAGACGGTCGAGACCGCTCCGACTGACGGGGGTACCGCCACGGCGGGTGCGGCGGGTGCGAGCGAGGGCTCCTCGACCACCGCTGCTCAGGACGCCTCCTCGGACTCCAAGTCCTCCGAGCCTGCCGCGTCGGCACGCGCGACTGCCCTTGACTCCCAGGCCTGCGTCTCTATCCAAGACCAGAAGGACAAGGGCGGCGCGGCGGACGAGGCCTACGGCGACCAGGCGGTTGGCACCACCCTCTGGGCAAACGTCTACGACTGGGTCGAGGACGAGGACTACGGCGATGGCGACTACGAGACCTGGGCCAACGACGGCAGCGCCTCGTATCAGTGGTTCGAGTGCGACACGGCATCGACGGACGTCTCCTCCTACGCACCCATCGCCGGGCAGACCTCGCAGTCCATCACTCTGACGTCGGACCTTGCAGGAAAGTACCTCGCCGTGCGCGTGACCGTAGGCTCGTCCACGCTCTGGGCGCCCTCTGCCGGCGGGTCCATCCAGGCGCAGAGGCTCCCGCACGTCTCCGCTGCGTCCACCCCGGGCGAGGGCGGCCAGTCCACGCCCGTCGACATCTACAGCGCGACCACGAGCCTCTCCCAGGACGGGTCCAGCACCTCCCTCTACGGGGAGGGCGACACGCTCTGGGCGCAGGGGCGCGTCAAGGACGGGTCCACGTACGTTCTCGCGGACCCCTCGCTCCTCGTGTTTCAGTGGCAGGTCTCCAGCGACAACTCCACGTGGGAGGACATTGCGGGCGCGACCTCGCAGTCCCTCTCGCTTGCCGGCTATGCGGGCAGGTACGTGCGCTGCAAGGTGAGTGACGTGGCGGGCACCAGCGCCAAGGTCACCAGGTCGCGCAACCCGGTGACGGCAGCCGGGGCGGTTGCGGTCACCAGCGTGTCGCTCGACCGAACGGGTCAGGTCCAGCCGGGCGAGACGGTCACGGCAACGGCGAAGGCGTCGGGCACCGATGTGAGCGACTCGCAGGGGGTCGCATGGTCGTGGTACGTGACGTCGTCCCCTTATGCCTACGGTGGGACCAAGATCGAGGGTGCCACCGGTCGCACGTTCCAGATTCCCGCCTCCGATGATTCCTTCCTGGGCAAGTACGTGTATGCGGTGGCCGATGGCGGCACTGGCGGCGTGTCGTCCACCACCGCTGCCGGCCCCGTGAGGGAGGCGGGCTCGGTCTCGCTCCACCACGTGAGCGTGTCGGGCTCCGCCAAGATTGGCTCCACCCTCACCGCCACCGCCTACAAGAGCTCGTACGCGACGGTCGCGAGCGGCGACAAGGTCACCTACCAGTGGCAGTACAGCCGGACCAAGACCACGAGCGACTACGCGTTCAGCGACATCCCGGGTGCCACGTCGCAGACCTACACGGTCCCCCAGAGCATCACGGTGGGAGGCCAGACTGTCTCGCTAGTTGGGTGCTACCTGCGCGTGAGGGCCGTGAGCGACGGCAGCGTGGTGAGCACGAGCGTCAAGGGGTACTACGGCACCACGGCGGTGGACCCGGTGGGGCCCGTCTCGCCCGACGGGGGCTACGACCTCAGCAGCGTGGCGCTGTCCTCCTCGGATGTCAACGCCAAGGTCGGCGACACCATCACCCCACAGGCAAGGTACGAGGTTCAGGGGACGTATTCCTCATACGAGACGGACGTTCCCTCCGATGCCAGGCTCACCTACACGTGGTATGCGAGTGACGCGGACGGGTCCAACCAGCGTGCCCTCACGCCATCCGATGGCGTCAGGGAGGACGGGGCGCTCGTCCCCACTGCGGCGCTCTCCGGCAAGCTCGTGTGGGTGACCGCATCGGCTCTGATGAGCCCGGCCACAAGTAAAAAGGTGAGGGTCTCCCCCAAGGGCGAGTACGAGCTGGACCGTGTTACCCTGAGCCACTCCGGCACAGCGGTCGTGACGGGTGACGTGGTGAGCGCCTCCGCCTACGCTCTGGACCTTGCGGGGTCTCGCAAGGAGGTCACGGGCAGGGAAGGTGTCTCGCTCCAGTGGTGCGTCGCGGACTCCGAGGACGCGCCGGCGGACCAGTGGACCCCGCTCAAGGGGCAGACGTCGGCAACGCTCGTGGTCCCTGCCGAGGCCGCCGGCAAGTGGGTCGCCGTCGTCGCCACGAGCGGCACCAGCTCCGCGTCTGCGACCCTCTCCTCCAAGGCGGTCTCCGCCTCGTCCCTCGAGGGCGCTGCTGCGATCCTTGCCAACGAGGGGACGTCCGGCTGGAAGCCCAACCCCACCTACGGCATCGACACCAACGTCGACGACATGCTCCTCGCCGAGCTCGCGGCAACGGGGTTTGACACCACGGGGCTGAGCGTGAGGCTCGTCTCAGCCACCTTCTCGTCCACCAACCCCAACGCCACCGTGGGGCTCTCCACCTCGTCGGAGAGTAACGGCACGATCACCTACTACTCGGGCGACCCCGACGTCGTGGGCCGCTACGCCTTCAACTTGCTTCACACCGTTGACTCCGCCACCTTTGAGCTGACCCGGGGAGGGGAGACGGCCACCTACACAACGGGCAGCTTTGGGATTCCCTGGGACCTCTCGGCCGCACGAGCCCTGCTCGAGGAGAAGGCGGAGCAGCTCTCGGTGGGCTTTGCCGACGGCGACGACGCGTCGGGCGTCACGGGGACGCTCACCCTGCCCTACAAGGCGGGCGAGAACGGCTCCGCCTCGTGGACCAACGTTGAGTGGACCTCGGACGACTCGGCCGTGACCGTGAGCGGGTATGGCTGGGACGACTACGCCGGAAAGGTGACCAGGGGCTCGTCGGACAAGGTTGTGACCCTCACCGCCAAGGTGAGCGGGCTTGAGAACTACGGCCTCCCCGCAGACGTGAGTGTGGAGCGAGCGTTCAAGGTCACGGTCAAGGCCGACCCCGAGAAGGTCCAGGAGGAGCGGGAGCAGCTCCAGCAGGCGGTGGACAGGTTCTCGTACGACACCGTCACCTATGCCACCGGGGATGCCATCGCCTCGGACGGAACGGGCCTCTCCCAGGACCTTCAGCTTCCCACCACGCGCACCCTGGGCGTGGACGGGAAGTACTACAAGGTCACCTACACCGCCTCGAGCGACCAGATCGTGCCCAACGGGTATGCTGCGTCGGTCGTGAGGGGGCTGCCCGGGTCGGACTCCGGCAACGTCAGCGTGACCTGCACCATCACGAGCAAGACGAACCCAGAGATCACGGCGAGCAAGACGCTCGTCTTCACGGTGGCGCCGCTCGCGTCCTCCGACGTCGACGACGCACTGGCGCTCATGGCTCGCGTGAAGGCCGCCTACAAGGACGCGCTTCTCAACGGCCAGGCGGAGCCCGTCTCACAGAACCTCAGCACCTTCTACGGGGCCTACCTGGACGACGACGGCAACCTGGTGTGGGCGCGCAGCAGCGCCGAGATGGCATCGCACGAGGGGATCGTGCTCGAGGAGCTTCCAGGCTACGACAGCATGGGCTCCGCAGACCAGGCGCGCACCGTCAAGCCCAGCGACACCAGTCTCCTCGAGAACGAGGACCTCAAGCTCGCCTGGAACGTCGATCCCAGCGACTACCTGGGTCGTCACCACGACCAGCCTACCTACAACAAGTCCGTCACCGTCACGTCGGTTGTGAGCGACTCCCGCTACAGGGCGCTTGCCGAGAGGTACGCGGACGACCCCACATGGGGCGCGAAGCTCTCGCAGCTGGTCAACCAGACCGTGAGCGCCACCGTGAGCGTCGCGGGCACCACGGGCGAGGACGAGCCCGTCCCAACGGCCAAGGTCACCGCCACCGTGATTGGGCGCGATGCCTTCGGCAAGCCCGAGGTGTGGGCGAGCACCGCCACCTATAACGTGGAGCAGGGGACGTCCGCGGCGACGCTCTCCGAGCGGCTCTTCTCCGACAGCGGACTCACGGTGTCGTCGAGCCAGACGCAGTACGGCTACTACCTGCAGTCCATCTCGTCTCCCTCGACGGGGACCCCCTACGGTTACGACGCCGCCACCGGCAGGTACTGGCAGCTGTTCGTCAACGGCAAGCCATCGGACGTGGGGGCGGACGGCGTCAGTCTGTCTGACGGCGACAGCGTGACGTGGTACTACTCCTCGTGGGGAGAGGCGCTTCCCTCCCAGGACGAGGACAACGTCACCGCAACGGTCAGGATCGTTGGCCCCAACGCGGCGGGCGACCCGGTCAACTGGGTGCCGTCGACCGAGGTCAGCGTGCCCGAGGGCACGACCGCGGCGCAGCTCACCAAGACCATCCTCGAGCGCAGCGGCATGACCTGCGACGACGGCATGTACACCATCAGCGCGGCGGGGGGCTCCACGCTCCCCAACGGTGGCACGTCCCTCTCGTACTCGCAGGATGGCCAGGGCAACTGGTCGTGGTGGCAGTTCTACGTCAACGGCATCCTTGCCGACACCATGGCGGCAAACTACGTGGTCAAGCCGGGCGACTCAATAACCTGGAGCTTTGGCACCATGGGGTCGTCCGTCCCCTCGGGAGACGTGCAGGTGTACCCAGACGCAAAGCTTCCCGACTGGTCCTCCGAGTGGCCCGGGTACAAGGGGGCCGGGCAGGCGGGCACCACGTCTGCGAACACCCCGACCACCGGCTCCAAGCTGGCATGGCAGCAGTCGCTCATCGGAAGCTCGATGATGACCCTCATGAGCGACCCGATCCTGGTGAACGGTGACGTCTATGTTGCGGCGGGCTCCAAGCTGCAGGTTCGCGACGCATCGACGGGCGAGCTCAGGTCAACCGCCGACCTCGCCGCCAACGTGGAGTCCACCTGCCGCCTGGTCTACGCCGACGGGCTCGTGATCGTTCCCCTGCACGGCGGGAGGCTCCAGGCGCTCGCGGCAGACTCCCTCAAGACGGTCTGGGTCACCGACGCCCTGCCCGACTCCGTCACCGCGGCGGGGGACAGCGTGGCGCAGCAGCCCATCTCCACGCTCACCGTGAGCGGCGGCTACGTGTACTTTGGCACCGCGGCGGCGACCTTCTCCGGCGGCACCGTTGGGGGCTACCTGGGCTGCGTCAACGTCCGCACCGGCGCGGTGCGCTGGATGGCGGGCAACTCGGGCACCGGCTACTACTGGTCGGGCGTCGCTGTGAGCGGCGGCAGCGCGCTCGTCGCCGACGACTCGGGCACGCTCTGGCTGCGCGACTCCTCCACGGGAGAGGTGCGCGCGAGCCTCTCGCTTGGGACCGGGTCCCGTGCCGGAGTCGTGACCAGTGCGGACGGCGCGACGGCCTACGTGGTCACCACCGACGGCGTGCTCCACCGCGTGGCCGTGGGGCAGGATGGGACGCTTGCCGAGACGGGCAGCATACAGTTCTGCGACTACAGCACGAGTACGCCCACGCTTGTGGACGGCCGCATCTACGTGGGTGGTGGCAACGGCCCGCAGTCGTCCCGCACGGGCGGGATGTACGTGATCGACGCCTCCACGCTCCGGGTGGTCGCGTCCGCGACCAAGCTCGGCACCGGCGCGACGATGTCCGGCGACTCCAAGAGTGCCCCGCTCGTCTCGACCACCGCCAACGGGACCTACGTGTACTTCACCTGCAACGGAAAGCCCGGCGGGGTGTACGTGTACAGGGTCGGCGACTCTGCGGCAAGCCTGCTCTACCTCCCCGACCAGGCGCGCCAGCAGTACACCATGTCCTCGGTCGTGGCCGCTGCCGACGGCAGCCTGTACTACACCAACGACTCCGGCTACCTCTTCAAGATCCTTACGGGAAGCACCCTTCCGGAGCAGCCCGAGCCCCAGGCGCCCCCCAAGCCGTCGGGCGGCGGCTCCACGTCTGGCGGCACGACGGGGGGGTCGACCAGTCCCAAGGCGTCGGGTTCCACCAAGGGGACAGCGCCCGGGACGTCAGGTGCCTCCGCCTCGCGGGACACCGCTGGAATCTCCGCCCTCTCGGGGGTGCCGACAACGTCGACGCAGGTCCAGGGTCGTGCCCTCTCACTGCTCGACGGCGTGGAGTCCTCAACGCTCGCCGGGGAGCAGCGCATCACCACGACCGTGACTGACAAGCCCGCGTCCCAGGGCAGCGACAACGAGTCCGCAAGCCCCGCGCGGACCCTCCCCATCTGGCCCATCGTGGGCATGGCACTCGGGGCAATCGCACTCGTCCTCGCGCTCCTGGCGCGCAGGCGCAACGGCAGGGAGGACTAGGACATGGCAGACCTTAACGTCAACACCGCGGCCACGGGGGAGAGGGGTGCCGGCACCCCGGCCCAAACCCCAGCGGATGGCGGGAACGGCGGACGTCGCCCCAACGCGGCACGGGTGGTCCTGGCGGTCGCCGCCGCCCTCGTGATCGCCTTCTGCGCCTGGAGCATGGGGGAGTACGTCAACGGCAGGGACCCGCTCGCGTTCCTCTCGGCGGGGAGCAGCGTCGCCTCGCCCTCCCCGGCGGACAGCTCGGCGTCCGACTCGGCGCCATCCACCTCCACCGCCACCAAGACCTCGAGCGTCACGGGCGACGACATCCTATCTGCCCTGGGAACCCTCCGCTTTGGCTCGGATGACGTGTCCCTCTCGCCCGACGACGCCCGCGTGGTGATTGCGAAAGACGGAGTCTGGGTGGAGGAGAGGAGCTCGGACGACCCGGCTAGCCTGGTGACTCGCACGGCCGAGCGTGCCGCGGCCCTCGCGGAATGGGTGCGGGGGAGGGGCGTGTCCGTCTCCACGCTCACCTGGATCACCGAGGACGACAACGGCGTCATCCGCATGGTACTGTGCGTTGGGGGAGACGCAAAGGCCTCCGGCGCTCTCGACAAGCTGCTCGCGGCATCCAAGGGCTACCTCATATCGGAGAAGACCTACGCCGACCTGGACTCGCCGTCCTTCCCCCGGACCTCGGGAGAGGCCCCGACCCTCCCGGACGGGAGCGACGCCACGGTCGACGGCACGGTGACCCTCTCGTCGGGTGGGAGGGGCGAGGTCGTCTCCCAGGGCACCGGCTCGTCCTCCGCGTCGAAGTCTGGTGCCTCTGCGTCCGGCTCCCAGTCTGGTGGGGCGTCGTCCTCCCCGTCGGGAACGGCTTCCAGCGGCTCGTCCAGCTCCACCATCTCTGTCACGGTGTCCATCGGCGGTAGCTCGCAGAGGGTGAGCGTCGCCTCCGGCTCCACGGCGTACGCCGCCCTCCTCGCGACGGGCGCCTCGGTGAGCGCCGGTGCCAACCCCTATGGCTCGGGAACCTGGGTGTACGGCATCAACGGCCTGGCCCAGGACGCCTCGCACGGCTGGACCTACGCGGTCAACGGCTCCATGCCCTCGGTCATGAGCGACGAGTGCACCGTCCACGACGGCGACGTCGTCACGTGGAGCTACGTATAGCGATGGCAGCCCGTTTGTCTCGTCGGCACGTGGCCTTCGAGGGGTCGCACCCCCTGGTCCCCGCGACCTGCCTCGCGGGGACCCTCCTGGTGTCGATGTTTGCCATCCAGCCGGTCCTCTCCTGCGTCTCGCTCGTCGGGGCCATCTCGTTCTCGCTCTGCTGTCTGGGCCCGCGCCTCACCGCCGAGCGCCTGAGGTGGCAGCTCCCGCTCCTCGCCCTGGTGTGCCTGGCAAACCCCATCTTCGTGCGCTCCGGGGTCACGACGCTCTTGGTCGTTGGCCCCGTGGAGGTGCACGCCGAGAGTCTGGCGTACGGCGCCTGCATGGGGGCGACTCTCGTCTCGACCCTGCTTTGGATCGAGTGCGCGTCGCGCGTGCTCTCGACGGACCGCCTGCTCGGCCTGGGAGGGGGACCGCTCCCCACCGTGCAGCTCATGCTCTCGATGGCGGGGCGGCTCGTCCCCCAGCTGCTGGCGCGGTCGCGCGAGGTGGGCTCAACGCTCGACGCCTGCACCGCCGGCGGGGGTCCGTCCTCCGGCGGGAAGGCCGGCCGCGTCCGGATGACCGGCGTGCTATTGGGCTGGGCGCTGGAGGATTCGGTGGAGAGGTCCGACTCCATGCGGGCCCGAGGCTGGGGTGCCATGGGCAAGAGGACCAGCTACCAGCGGGAGGCCCTGCGCGCGCGTGACGCGCTTGCCGCCGCCTGTCTCGCCCTGCTCGCGCTGGGGGGCGCCGTTCTCGCATGGAAGGCCTGTTCCGAGTGGCGCTTCTATCCGTCCATGCCCACCCTGGTCCCGTGGCTGGGGTACCTTCCCTATTGCGTGCTCGCGGCGGCGCCCACCGCGATCACCCTGGTTGACCGGGCGCGATGGGCGAGGCTGGGGTGACGATGGCGGGTCTGTGCAATGCGCTTGAGGTGCGCGACCTCTCGTTTGCCTATCCGGGGGCGGAGGCGGGCGAGACAGGCTGGGTGCTCCGGCACGTGGGCCTGGCCGTCCCGGAGGGTGCGTTCTGCCTGCTGGTTGGGCCCACCGGCTGCGGTAAGACCACGCTCCTCAGGCTGGCGAAGCCCGAGCTGGCACCCGTCGGGATGCGGGAGGGTTCGATCAGCCTCTTCGGCGAGCCGCTGGACCGCATCGCCGCGGACCCCAGGGAGAGCGCACGCACTGTGGGGTACGTGTTCCAGAGCCCCGAGGGGCAGATCGTGTGCGACTCCGTGTGGCGCGAGATGGCGTTTGGGCTCGAGAGCCTGTGCGTGCCCCGCGACACAATGCGACGCAGGGTGGCCGAGACCTGCGACTTCCTGGGCATGGGCCCCTGGTTCCGGCGCGAGTGCTCCGAGCTCTCGGGGGGCCAGCGGCAGGTGCTCGCGCTCGCCTCGGTGCTGGCGATGCGCCCCCGCCTGCTGCTGCTCGACGAGCCCACGTCCATGCTCGACCCCGTTGCAGAGCGCAACTTCGCGTCCCTGCTGTTCCGCGTCAACCGCGAGCTCGGCGTGACCGTGGTGGTTGCCACGCACGACCCCCGCCCCCTCGTGGACTACGCGGACATGGCGGTCTCGATGGAGGGTGGCGCCCTCCGAGAGGTCTCGCCGGACGCGCTGCGAGATGAGCCCGACCTGGCCGATGGGCCGCTCCCCGCCGTCACGCTTGGGGCGACCCAGGTCCAGGCGAGCGACGCGTGGTTTCGCTACGGTCGGGACGACGACTGGGTGCTGCGCGGGCTCGACCTTTCGGTTTCCGGGGGAGAGACCCGCGCCATCGTGGGTGGCAACGGCAGCGGAAAGACGACGCTCCTCTCACTTGTGGCGGGCGTGGGACGTCCCCAGCGGGGACGCGTGCGCAATTGGCTCCGCGGTAGCCAGGTGCTGCTGCCACAGAACCCAAAGGCGCTCCTGTCGCAGCAGAGCGTGCTGGAGGAGCTGATGGAGTGGTCCCGCAACGTGGGCTACGGTCGCGACGAGGCGGTGGACGCACTCGACAAGATGGGCATGGGCGAGGAGCTCCTCCCACGGCATCCCTACGACCTCTCTGGGGGACAGCAGCAGCTGCTTGCCTACGCCAAGCTCGCGCTCGCGCACCCCGCGCTCATGCTGCTGGACGAGCCGACCAAGGGGCTCGACCTCGCCGCAAGAAGGTCCCTCGCCCGTGCGCTCAGGGAGGAGCGGGGGCGAGGGACCACGGTCCTGCTCTCGACGCACGACCTCGCGTTCGTGCGGGCGGTCGCGGATTTGGTGACGCTGCTGTTCGACGGCCAGGAGGCTTGCACGCAGGCTACGGGGGAGTACTTTGCGCAGTCGTGGCTGTGAGCCGCGACGACGGGCGCTGCCCCTCTCGCCCGGCTACTCCAAGGTGAGGAACGGCTCCTCCTCGCCTTCCTCCTCATCCGAGTCGTCGTCTGCCTGGGCGTCTCCGCTCTGCCAGCTGTAGGCCTCCGCCGCCTCCGCCGAGTCCTCGGTGGGAAGCACGGCGCTCACCATGCTCAGCCCGTCCACGGCGGGAACGATCTTGGTCCATTGGGTCAGCAGCGGCTCGGTGGGGATCTGCTCCAGCTCGATCAGGGAGTCCAGGTAGATCTCGCCCGCGCCGTCCAGGAGGTCGGACTTGGACCTCACGTCCTCAAACATCTCCGCCATCTTCGAGAGCGCGTCCTCGGGGTCGTCCGCCTGCACTATCACGGGCATCAGGCAGTAGTTCTCAGCCGAGTCGTTAGCATCGTCATAGTTGAAGTTCCCAATGTAGAACATGGTGCCCCTCCCCGATCGCACGGTTGCTTGGTTTTGCCTGTCCCCAATGTATCGCTCGCGCGGCCGCATCCCCGCACCGCTCTGGCGGGCGGTCGACGTTTGGTGGCGGCGGACGGCATTGCCGGGGAGGGGGACGTGCGACACTATGGGGGAACGGAACCGACGGGGTGAGAGGGGAGGAGCTCGTGGCGCGACGGATGCGTGGCGGCGGGGAGGCGGTCGGCCTGCCCGCGGTCGTGGAGGTGCTCGCCCTGGTTGCGGTGCCCGTCTCGATGGCGGTCTGCGCCGTCCTGGACGTGGAGGCAACCGCCGTGCTCACGCTCCTCGTCACGACGCTCGCGGTCCTGCTCATGTTTGCGAGCTACGAGGCGTCGAGGCCAACGCTACGGCAGCTCATGCCCACCGTGGTCCTGGGGTCCGTGGCCGCCGTGGGGCGGGTGCTCTTTGCCCCGATTCCCGACGTCAAGCCCGTCTCTGCCATCGCCATCGTCGCTGGCTCGGTGCTGGGTAGGCGCAGCGGTTTCATGGTGGGGGCGCTCGCGGCCCTTGCCTCCAACGTCTTCTTTGGGCAGGGCGCGTGGACCCCGTGGCAGATGTACGCCTGGGGCCTGGTGGGCTACCTCGCCGGCGTGCTGTCCGACCACGGCGCGCTCCGCAGGGGCTGGGTCCTCTACGCCTACGGGTTCGCGAGCGCCCTGCTGTACGGGCTGCTGCTCAACGGCTGGTACTGCCTGGGCTTCGTGCGCCCCCTCACCTGGCAGGGGGTGCTGCTCGCCTACGGTGCGGGACTGCCGCTCGACGTGGTCCACGGCGTTGCGACGGTCGCGTTTCTCGTCGCGATCTGGGTCCCTTGGAGGAGGTCCATACAAAGGGTCGTCGCAAAGTACGGGCTCGACCCGCGCGAGCGCAGGGCGTCGCCCGCGGAGGGAGAGGGATAGGTGAGGGGGAACATGGCACGTCACATGCGTCAAACGCATCAGAATGCGTCGGGGAGAGGGGACGGGCGTCGCCGCCGGTGGCTCGTCCCGCTGGCAGTGGTCGCGATTGCTGCGGTGGCGGTCGTCGTCGCCCTGCAGGCGCGCGGGTGCGGCGGAAACGGCGCGGCTCCGGCATCCGAGGGCGGCACGGAGGCTTCGTCCAAGGCGTCGGCGCCCGACTCGCAGGCGACCCCCGACAGCTCGCCGACGTCGTCGCTCGACCAGAGCTCGCTTGCCGGCATGATCCAGGCGGGCAAGGTGTCGTCGATTCGCCTTGTGGGCGACTCCATCACCGCCGGCTACGGCTGCGACGGGTACGACCAGGCGGCAACCACCCAGGTCGTGGCATACTCCGGCTCGCTCGGCACCTACTACGAGACGCCCGAGAGCGTGCGGTGCTGGGCCAACGACTTCCGCGAGTGGGCCACTGCTCACGGTGTGGGCACCTTCGTGAACGCGGGCGTGAGCGGCTTTCGCATGCAGTACCTGGCCGAGGAGCCCGATGCCTGGCTGGGTGACGGCGCCGACGTGATCGTGGTGATGCTGGGGACCAACGACGCCGCCAAGGAGCCCGTCTCGTCGTTCCGCGAGTACGCCACCCAGGCCCTCGCGGCGGCTGCGTCCAAGTGCAGGCACCTCGTGGTGGTCTCGCCGCCCAACAACCAGAGGACCGACGCCACCAACCTGTATGGCATGGACCAGATTGACGAGGCCCTCACCCAGGTCTGCGAGGAGCAGGGGTACGAGCACGTGTCGCTCTACGACGTCCTGCAGGTGGGCACCAGCGACTTCAACGCCGACCAGTGCCACCCCACCACCTCGGGGTCGGACAGGCTGTGGGCGGCGCTGGAGGAGAGGCTCAACCTCACCAAGGTCGCGGCCTCGTAGCGTCGGGTTTGCGGGAGACCCGAAAAGTAAGTGCTTGACTTGAAGAGACGCGGATGATAGGCCTTCTTGCCCAGCGCGGGCGCGTATAGTAACATCATTGCGTTTGTTCCGTCACTCGAAGGAGACATGCATGTCCGGACACTCTAAGTGGGCTACCACCAAGCATAAGAAGGCTGCGATCGACGCGAAGCGCTCTGCGCTCTTCTCCAAGATGTCGCGCAACATCACCGTTGCCGCTCGCGTTGGCGGGGACCCGCTCCCCGAGAACAACGCGACGCTTGCCGCCGCCATCGCCCGCGCCCGCATGGTCTCCATGCCCAACGCCAAGATCAAGGCAGCCATCGACAAGGCGTTTGGCGCCGGTGCCGACGCCGCCGTGTACAAGGAGGTCACCTACGAGGGCTACGGCCCCGCGGGCGTTGCCCTGTACGTGGAGTGCCTGACCGACAACCTCAACCGCACTGCGGCCGACGTCCGCTCCGCGTTCACGCACGCGGGTGGCAACCTGGGCACCTCCGGCTCCGTCGCGTTCCAGTTTGAGCGCAAGGGCTCCATCGCAGTGGAGAAGGTCATCCACAGCGACGACAAGAAGGTTCCCGACAAGGACAACGCCACCGACGAGGACGAGTTCATGATGGCCGTCGCCGAGGCCGAGGGCGAGGACTACGAGGATGCCGGCGACCAGTGGATCGTCTACACCGCGTACGACAAGATGAACGACGTGGTGAAGGGCCTGGAGGACCAGGGCATCGAGGTCAAGGGCTCCGAGCTCACGATGGTCCCCACCACCCCCACGCAGCTCGAGCTCAACGACGCCAAGAAGGTCCAGCGTCTCATCGACCGCCTGGAGGAGCTGGACGACGTCCAGAACGTCTACAGCACCATGAGCGTGTCCGACGAGGTCGCCGAGCAGCTCGACGAGGACTAGGGTTCATCGGGCGCGACTTTGTGCGCACGAAATTGAGGTAGATCAGGGCGGTGGCCTTCGGGTCGCCGCCCTGTCACAAGGAGGGACCGTTTGAGGCAGGACATGACCCAGGCAGAGGCGGAGGAGGTCCTCGGCCTCCCCGAGCGCTACGACCAGGGGGATCTCCGCAGGCACCTCACGCAGCTAGCCCGTCGCTTCCACCCCGACAACGCGGAGCGCAACGGCATCCCCGCGAGCGAGGCGCAGGAGCAGATGACGCGGGTCAACAAGGCCTATGCCACGCTCAAGCCCCTGTTCGATAGTGGCGTCAAAGTCGTGCACCGCGACCTCGTGGGAGCTGACCCCTCGCGCGGGGACGGCGTTCACTTCTCGCCCACGGGGGAGAGGGTCGCTCGCACCCAGGTCGACGACAGCCTCTTCTGGGACCAGGACGGCAACGCGCGCGGCAGCTCCGCCGTGGGGAGGGCCGACGCCGCCGCCGACGCGCAGGGGCACGATCTGAGGCGCGTCCTTCTCGGCCCGGTCCTCCTACGCCTTGTCCTGGTGGCGCTGTTCGCCCTGCTGTGGTGGAGGACATTCCCGCTCCTGGGGTCCGGGACGCCCGGGCACCAGGAGATTCCCGGCTTGGACCCCCTGGCGTGGGCGCACCTCTCCGCCGCCGCGATCTATCCCACCTACCTGCTCGCCTACGAGGTGCTGACCGGCAACGTGTCCTCCGCCCTGCGCGAGGCCATCAACGGACTCGTGAGCTACCAGACCAGGGTTCACGTGGACATCCGGCGCAAGGGCGCGTACCGCTCAGCGCTCTCGACCCTTGTCGAGACGCAGCTGTACGGCATCCTGGTGCTGCCGCTTGCGCTCTGGCTGGTGGGGACGGGGCTCTCCCAGCCGGACGGCCCCGCTCGCGTCGTGCTCCTGGTCGCGGGGGCGGTCGTCGCGGTGGACGTGCTCCTGTCCACGCTGGGAAGCGGCATCGCCTCGTCTCTCTCCCATGCCCTGGGTGCCGCGATCGAGCGCCGCTACGTGGTGGCGCGCATGGCGCTGCTCAAGCGCTGTGGGCAATGGGAGACGGACCCGGACGATCCGGCAGCCAGCGGTCCCGCCGGGAGGCACGCCGCCCGGTAGTGGATGCGGCGACGACGAAGTTGCCCGTGGCTGGAGTCCGTCTGTCGCCAAGGGGGCTTGCCCTGGCAGCAAACTCCCGAAATGAGCACTCACATCGGGCTTCCGTTGCCGTCCGGGTGGGAATCCCCGGTCGTTTCCCCTGTTGGCAGGATAGCGATTCGGTCGCCCTGGCAAATGGCTCCCGATATGAGCTCTCATATCGGGAAGCCGCCGCCAAACGACCCTGGAAAAGGGCCCAGTTGGCAGTAAACTCCCGATATGAGCACTCACATCAGGCTTCCGCTGCCACTCGCTGGGGCCCAAGGGGTCACCTGGTCCTCCCAACTGCGCAAACGTAAGCTCATATAGGTTACCGGGAGGAGACTCCTCCAGCAAAAGCGCTCACATCGGGCTCCTGTTGCCATGATACGAATCCTTATGCCAGACCGATGCCCCTCAACAGAACCCGGAGAATTGGTACGGCCGCAGCCACGGGAGATTCGCCTCTGGGGATGAGCGCTCGCGGCATGCCAACGCTGCAGCCCACGGTTCTCCTGGTCGGGGGGCGTACGCAAAAGGACTCAGGGAAGAGGGAATTCATCGGCGCTGGGCGGGAAGTACGCGCGACTTCGTTCGGCTTCCGGGCCCGCGGCTCCGCGTTCCAGCTGCTCTCGTACCGCAATGGTTGGACCCATGCCAGAGATTACGTCCAACGTGTACACGCGGGATGCACTTTCTGACGGCTGGCGACCGTCAGCGGGTGGCTCGGGTCGAGCGAATGGGCCCCGGGGCAGGCCTACCCAGAGGACTGCCCCGTTCAACCTGGCTCCTCCCTCTCCCATTCTTTGACCTCAGATGGCTCGCCGGTTGGCGTCGGCATGGGCCTGTAGAGGGTTGGCTCCGTTCTCACGATGGAGGTCATTTCCACCATTCGCCCTGACCCTGCGGCTTGGCAGACGCGGGAGGACGCCACGCGGCGCACATGGCAGAAGTCGTGGCGGTGGAGTTGGTGACTCCCCATAGGGGTATCCTCTATGGGTGTGGACGCGAACGGTTCAATCGGTCCGCGCGTGCATGAGGTTGTCCCAGGCGGATCCGGAGGTCGAGGGTATGGGTGTCTTCAAGCGTCTCTGCCTGCTCGTGTTTGGCATTGCGGGTCTGGCGGTGCTCGCCGCGCTCTGCCTGCCGTGGGTTGGCCCATGGACGACGGAGGCGGCTTCTCTCATCTACGAAGACTGGTACTTCCAGGTGCTCCAGGTTCTGGTCCTGATCACGGGCGTGGGCCTGCTCGTGTGCCTGCTCCGCGCGCTCTTCACGCGCAACCGCAAGACGGTCATGGTCTCGCGCGAGGGCGGCGACCAGATCACGGTCACGCGCGATGCCATTGCGTCTCAGGCTCGCCACGTGGTGGAGGACGACGGCAGGTTCGTTGCCAAGAGGGTGCGCGTGAAGGCCAAGAAGCGCGGTCACGTGCGCGTGTCGGTGCGCGTCCAGCCCACCCGCACGGTCGACGTGGTCGCGGCGGGCAGCGAGCTGCACGACAGGCTCCTCTCTGGCCTGATGACCGTGTGCGGCGACAACGTGGACTCCGTGGGCATAGAGTTCCTGGAGGCGGACGAGTACGAGGGCGAGGAGGTCGAGCCCCTGGCCGACGCCTCGTTCCAGCCCGCGGCGGACATCCCGGCGCCCACCGTCGGGCAGGGGTCCGGCGCGTCGGAGGAGGAGCCCACGCAGGTTCGCCCGGAACCAGCTTCGGAGCCGACGGGGGAGATCGTGGTCCCCATGGGCAGGGCGGATCGCGGCGGTGACGAGGACCAGATGGGAGGGGAGCAGTGATGTCAGAGACTGGTCCCAGGCTCAGCGTTGAGGAGACCCGACCGGACGAGGAGGCACCCCGCACGGAGCCCTCGCCGGGCGTCGGGGAGCCGCGGCAGGAGTCGACGGGCGAGACGAACGCCGCCACGGGGGAGGACGCGCCCAAGTCGTCCCCCCGCGACTTCGCGGTCGCGGCCCGCAGCTGGCTCAGGCGGAGCTTCCCGGGACACGAGCACGCGGTGTTCGGGGGCATCTGCGGCCTGGTGGTGGCCATCCTGGTGTTCGCCATCGGGTTTTGGAAGACGCTCTTCGTCGTGATCTGCGTGCTCGTCGGCGTCGCAATCGGCCAGTACGCCGACGGCGACACCACGGTGGTCAGGGCAATTAGCAGGTTTTTCTCAGATAACAGGTAGTGCGCCTGCGGGCGCCGCACACACCCACGGGAGGGGTCCACATGGCTGAAGAAAAGAACACGGTCGCCGCGATGGGCGATGCGGCCGAGGAGGTCCTTCGCGACGAGGCGCTGCCCACCGACGCGACCGCGTCGGACGGGACGGCAGGCGAGTCGGGGGAGCACGGCGTTGACATCGTCTCGCGCGACCCCGAGGGCGACGAGGACCTTGACTCGGAGGACTCGCTCACCTTCTCCAACGGCGTCATCGAGAAGATCGTCGCCATCGCGATGCGCGACGTCCCCGGCGTCATCGGCATGAAGGGCGGCTGGCTCAACCGCGTGCAGGACGCCTTCGGCGCCACCGACCCGCGCAAGGGCGTCACGGTGGAGGTTACGCCGGACTCCGCGGTCAAGGTCAACATCTCGGTCCTCATGGAGTACGGCTCCTACGCGCCCAAGGTCTTCGAGGACGTCAAGCGCACCGTGGTCAAGCAGGTCACGGGCATGACGGGGCTGGAGGTCGCGGGCGTCAACCTCAGGATCGAGGACGTCCTCACGCCCGAGGAGTACGAGCAAGGCAAGCACGAGGAGCAGGGCGTCTCGGCCGCGGACGACGAGGCTGGCGCCAAGTCGCAGGCAGACGGGGAGTAGCATGGGGCTGAGAAGCGCCGTCGCCACCGGGGCGGGAAGGCTCACCCACTGGGCGCTCGGGAGCGTGCTGCACCGCAGCGCCTCGCAGCTCCCGGGGAGGGTCGCCCTCGCGATTGACCCCGGCCTCATGGGCGAGCTCGCCGGCAAGCTCCGGCGTGGCTCGATCGTGGTGTGCGGCACCAACGGCAAGACCACCACCAACAACGTGCTGGCCTCCGCGGTGGAGGCGGCGGGCAACTCCGTGCTCTGCAACCGCGTGGGCGCCAACATGGCCCCGGGGGTCACCTCGGCGCTCCTTCCCGGGTCGTCGGCTGACTGGGCGGTGATGGAGGCGGACGAGCTCTCCACCATCGACATCCTCCCCGCGCTCAAGCCCACGTACCTGGTCCTTCTCAACCTCTTCCGCGACCAGCTGGATCGTGCGGGCGAGATCGACCGCGTGCAGGACACCATCGTGCGCGCGCTGGCCGCCTCGCCCCAGACCACGCTCGTGGTCGACGGCGACGACCCGCTGTGCGTGGGCGTAGCCTACCGTGCGGCCGCCGCGGGGACCAAGGTCCTCGCCTTCGGCATAGGGGAGGACCTGCACCAGCGGCCCGACCGCGTGCCCGAGGCCCGCTTCTGCCAGCGCTGCGGCGCTGAGCTGGAGTACGACTACCGCAGCTACGCGCAGCTTGGGTCGTTCCGTTGCCCCAACGGCGACTTCCAGCGCCCGGAGCTCGACTTCGTGGCAACGGGCGTCAAGGCCGACCGCACGGGCGTCTCGTTTGACGTCACGCGCAGGGGAGAGGGGACGCCCGTCCGGGTCGGCGCCAACTTCGGCGGCATCTACATGGTCTACAACCTGCTCGCCGCCTATGCGGCGGCGTCGCTTGCCGGCGTGGACGCGCAGATGTTCCAGCGAGCGCTCGACGACTACCACCCGCAGAACGGCCGACTGCAGCACTTCCATATAGGCGGCAGGGAGGTCGTGCTCAACCTGGCCAAGAACCCCACCGGCCTCAACCAGAACATCAGCCTGATGGAGGAGGACCCGCGCGAGAAGGGCGTCTTCATCCTGGTGAACGACCACCCCAACGACGGCACGGACGTCTCGTGGATCTGGGACGTGGACTTCGAGAGGCTCGTGGGCCGTCCCGGGCTCAGGGTCTTTGCGGGCGGAACGCGCGCCGGCGACGTCCAGGTGCGCCTGAAGTACGCCGGCATCGACGCGTCCATCGCGCGCTCCGTGGCAGAGGCACTGGGCAGGATGGGCGACATCCCCACCTCGCACCCGCTGTACGTGCTCACAAACTACTCGGCGCTCTTCCCGACCAAGGCGGAGCTCGAGAGACTGGGGGGCAAAGATGCCTAGCGCGGAGGTCACCAGGGCAGACGCCACGAGGGGGGCGTCCGGCGGGCGCAGGGTCCGCATCGCGCACCTGTATCCCGAGCTCCTCAACCTCTACGGCGACTCGGGCAACATCCTGGTGCTGCGCAAGCGCCTGGAGTGGCGTGGCCTCGGAGCCGACGTGATGGAGGTCCACGTGGACGACACCCCGTCCTTCTCCAACGTGGACCTGGTGTTCATCGGGGGAGGTACTGACCGCGAGCAGAGGATCGTGTGCGAGAAGCTCCTGGGGGTGCGCAGCGAGCTTGCCGCGTTCGTGGAGGATGGCGGGGTGCTCGCCGCGGTGTGCGGTGGCTACCAGCTGCTGGGTGAGAGCTATGCGATGGGCGACGAGAAGCTCCCCGGCCTCTCGCTCGTCGACCTCCGCACCGAGCGGGGGACGCCGCGCCTGATCGGCAACGTCGCGGTCAAGAGCCGCATCTGCCCCCACGTCATCGTCGGCTACGAGAACCACGGCGGGCGCACCTACCTGGGCGACGGCGTGGAGCCGCTTGGCCGCGTCGCGTACGGAAACGGGAACGACGGCACCTCGGGGTTCGAGGGCTGCCTGTACAAGAACGTCGTGGGCACCTACGTGCACGGCCCGCTGCTCCCCAAGAACCCGGGTGTGGCGGACTACCTGCTCTCGCGCGCATTGGAGCGCAGGTACGGGGACGGATCGCTCGAGCCCCTCGACGACACGGAGGAGCTTGCGGCCAACCAGGCGATGTACGATCGGATGATGAGCGGGGACATCGAGACGCAGTAGGGCAAGGAGGACCAGGATGGCAAAGGTTATCGTTTTCGGCAGCCTCAACATGGACATCTCAGTCGAGTGCGACGACTTCCCCAAGAGGGGGGAGACCATCACGGGAGGGGGCCTTCTCATGACCCCCGGCGGCAAGGGCACCTGCCAGGCCGTCGCGTGCGCCCGCATGGGTGCCGACACCTTCATGGTGGGCAAGGTGGGAGACGACCAGTACGGCCGCCAGATCGTCGCCGCGCTCACGAAGCACGGCGTCTCTCCCATGAACGTCAGCATCACGCGCCGCGCCGCGACGGGCGTCGCCCTGATCACGCGCGCCAAGGGTGACAAGACCATCGTCACCGACCCCGGCGCCAACTACAAGATGACCTACGCCGAGGTCCGCGCCGCCATCCACGGCCTGGGCCAGCGCGGGAACATCTTCCTCACGCAGCTGGGCTGCGACCCCGACGCAACGTACGAGTCCATCAAGTGCGCCAAGCGCAACGGACTGTACACGGTGCTCAACGCGTCCCCCGTGCAGTCGCTGCCGCTCGACCTGTACCCCTCGCTCGACCTCCTGTGCGTCAACGCGACCGAATGCCGCGCCATCTGCGGCATCGCCCCCATGGACGACGCCTCGACCAAGGAGGCGATCGACTGGTTCGCCGAGCGCGGCGTTGCCAGCACCGTTATCACGCTGGGCTCCCAGGGTTCCGCGACCGTGATCGACGGCAAGCTGGTCAAGGTCCCCGCCTACCACGTCTCGGTGGTCGACACCACCGCGGCGGGTGACGCCTACGTGGGCGAGCTGGTCGCCCACCTTGCCTTCGACGGCACCCTCGAGGAGGCCATGAAGTACGGCTCCGCTGCGGCCGCCATCTGCATCACCCGCGTTGGCGCCCAGGAGACCATGCCTCGCTGGGACGAGGTCGAGGAGTTCGTCAAGATGCGCGAGCAGGCATAGCGCCCAGTCTCGTGGCATCGTCGCAGGGGAAGATAGGGTACTTCGAGTGGGCCAGGGCGCTTGGCGCCCTGGCCATCGTTGCGTTGCACGTGCAGGTCGCATGCGCGCTGTCCCAGCCCCTCTCGGACGCGCACGCCACGTCCCTGCTCGTGGAGGCGGAGGTCTTCGTCCCCCTCACGCGCTGGGCGGTCCCGGTGTTCTTCATGATCTCGGGTGCCCTGCTGCTCGATCCGGAGCGGCAGATGGGGTGGCGCAAGGTCGGGAGGCACGTGTGGCGCCTCGTCCTCGTGCTCCTCACCTTTGGCCTGGCCTTCTGCCTCATGGAGCAGGTTTTCAACGACCATGCCCTGGGCCTCGCCCAGCTGGGTGCCGCCGTGGACGCGCTCCTCTCGGGCGACACCTGGGGTCACCTGTGGTTTCTGTACGCGCTCATCGACCTCTACCTCCTGACCCCGCTGGTGAGGCCGTTCGTCGCGGGTGCCTCCAGGAGGGAGCTCGGCTGGGTGATCGTGGGGCTGTGGGCCATGCACTGCGTGGTCCACACCGTGAACGTGCTGACCGTGAACGACTTCGTGTACCTCTCCTCGCTGCCCTACGCGCTCGTCTACTACCTGGCGGGATACTGGCTTCACCGCTATGGCAGGCTGAGCCGTGGCGTCGTGGTGGCGGGCCTCGCCTCCGTCGTCGCCTGCATGGCGCTCTACGCGCTGCCCGACGACGCGGGCGCCGGGGTCGTGCTGCCCGAGCACGCCTTCATGCTGCCCTATGCGGCGATGGTGTTTCTCGCCCTCAAGCGCTGGCTCGACCGTCCCGTGGAGGGGCACCCGGTCGTGGCGCTGCTGGCGGACTACAGCTTTGGCATCTACGTGATCCATCCGTTGTTCGGGCACGTGATCATACTGCTGGGGCATCCCATGGAGTGGCCGTTCCCGCTGGTGCAGGTGGCGATCTTCGTGACCGGCGTCCTGGGCTCAATCGCGATCACGTGGGTCGTACGCCGCATCCCGCTCTTCAGGGGAAAGATCTAGCGGGCTTGACCCCTCGTTCCTTACGAGCGCGGTCGGTCCCAGCTTGGTGGGCTCGGGCAAGCCGTGCGGGCAACGCCCCCCTGACGCCCCACCGAGGCGAGGGTCCCGAGCCGATCGCCAGCAGGAGGGTCGTCAAAGGCCCGGAGGGGGAGAGGAGCATCCCCGACGAGACGGGCAGATCTCGCATGCATCGGTGGCCCCGTCATGCCAGAAAGCCCATTCCGCGTGTACACACGGTGGGAGATTTTCGGCATGGGATATGCCTCAGCGGCGCGTTACCCCTGACGGAGTCGCATCGGGACTTCGCTCCTGTCAGAAAGCGCACCCCATGTGTACACGCGCCGCGGGGTTTTAGGCAGGGTTGTCCCTCCCGACCCTCTTGATGCCAGATAGCTCGTCCCGTGTGTACACACACCACGAGGTTTCTGACGGGGGTCCTTCCTTCCGTTGCGTTTTCCTGTTGGTGAGACGTCGGGGGCTGACGCTGTCAGAAAGTCTCTCCTGCGTGTACACACGGCATGCGGTTTCCGACAAGGGGTCATGCCGTTGCGGGTCTCCGACGGCAGCAGCTCGGAATCGCTGTCCGCGAGACGCCCTGGATGTCCCAGCACGTGCGGCTTGCCCTCGCATCGGAGCGCCGGAATCCCTGTCGTCGATTGCGGGGGCGTGTCATCCTGCCCTGCCCCCTCCTCATCCCCTCCATGAGCCCTTTTGCGGACGTTCACCCTTCCAAGAGAACATCGGATTCTGGTCTCGGCACAGAGCGGGGGGCTCCGAGGCCAAAGGGAGGAAAGGAACATGTTCCCGCAGCCGAGGCCAATGGGTTGCGACCACTGCCCTCTTTCGAGTTCTCCGGGGTGGCCTTGGCCTGGTGTCAAGGCGCGAACCATGGCGGCGAAATCCCGATGTGAGTGGTTTCGCCGTTGGGCTCCCATCCGGAGATGCAGCCGTTCACGGCACAACCGTAGGAAGAAGGGTCAGTCTGGGATCCAACCAGCAGTGGGTGGCAGCGGGAGCCCGATATGAGCGGTTTGGCCATTGGGTCTTCGCGGGGGAGCCAAGTCGTTCATGGCATTTCTGCAGGTAAGTGGTTCAGCCTGAAACCCAGAACCCGGCGGGGTGGCAGCGGGAGCCCGATATGAGCACTCACATCAGGAGTCTGTTGCCAAGTGGACCCTATTTCCCCTTCGATTGTCAGCGGAAGCCCGATGCGTGTGCTCACTTCGGGAGTTTGCTGTCATGGATTGGAGGGACAGCATCCTCCGCCTGCCTCCCAACTGGGGAAACGTCAATCAGCCCTGATTCCTGGGGAGCTGTCTCCCTGCGGGAAGGTACTCACAACGGGAGTCTGCTGCCAGGCAAACCCGCTTGGGGCAAGGTTGGCAGAGAACGGCTCACCACCTGAGCACTTCTCTAGGACGGCTGGGACGGGAGGGTCGTTGCTGCCAACGTCCAAGGAAGGACGTCCTGCCAGCTGCGGGAGCGCGGAAACGCCCGTCATATCGCCCGTGGGGAGAATGCTTACGCGGGCATTCTCCTGCAAGGGGAGCGAGACGACAGGACGAGCAGTGCCCCTCAGCTCTCCAATTCGGACGTGAGCTTGATCGAGCCCCGATTTGCCAGGCCGGCAAAGTCGCCCTCGAGCCAACGCTGCGACTCTCCCCGTCCCAGCACGAGCGGCATGCGGTCGTGCACCGGGAACACCGTGGAGTTGGGCACCGTGGTGACCACCGAGAACCGGTCCTCCGCCCTCACGCACGCCAGCAGGAACACGGGGTGTCCGTCCAGGCGAAAGAGGACCTGCCTCCTGCCCTTGCGACCCCTCCCGCCGGGGGCGTCGCCCTCCCGTGCCGGTGCGTTGGGCTGGGTCCACGACTCGTAGAACCCGTGGACGGGGACGAGGCACCGTCCCTCGGCCATCGGCCCCGCCCACATGCCCCGACCGGTGCGCGTCTGCTCCAGGGCCGTCTCGAGACGCGTGTTGAACACGAGTCCGTCTCGCCCCGGAAGAGAGAAGCCCCAGGTCAGAAGTGCCGGCTCCAGCTCCCCGCCCTCGCCCGGCACCAGGAGGGGCAGCTGCGTGCCCGGAAAGGCATCGGGGGTTCGTGCTGGCTGACGGGGTGCGCTCGCCCTGCCGCCCTCCCGCAGCTCCTCCGAGATCCTGCGCACCTCGTCCATGGTGAGGGGGTTCATGCGGTGGCACATGCGCGTCTCCCTTCGCTCGTCGCCACCATCGTACGACGTCGCGGCACAGGGCGTCGCAACGGCTTCGAGTTCCTGGCCAGCGTCCGCGACGGCAACCAGGTCGAGGTGCGCGAGGACGGCACGGTCGTGGTCAGGGGGTAGCGCCTTTCCGCTGGCATTCAGTTGACATGTTCCTCTCGCCTCCGTATCCTCTTGCGAGCAATCATACGAACTCGTATCAACGGAGCGTGAGATGGGCGTGGGCGCCAACGGCAGTCGCGCGGGTTGCACCGTGCGTGACCTCGACTGCATCTATCGGGAGACGGACAAGCTCTACTATCGGTTCGCGCGCAGCTGTGGGCTCTCGGAGTCCGCGTACTGGGTGCTGTACGGCGTGGTGGTGGGAGGGGGCAGCGCCTCGGTCCGCAGCCTCGTGGAGGACCTGTCAATCTGGCCCCAGACCGCCAACTCGGCCCTGCGCTCGCTCGAGGCGAAGGGCCTCGTGAGCCTTGACTTTGAGCCGGGAAGCAGGAAGAACAAGGTCGCCCGTCTCACCGATGCGGGCCAGGCATTCTCCGCTGCGCGCGTGGAGCCCGCCCTCGCGGCGGAGCAGCGCGCGTTCGAGCGTCTCTCCGCGCGCGACCGCTCTGAGCTCGTGCGCCTGGTGGGCGAGTTCTCGGCGGCCGTGTCAGACGAGTTCGACGCCCTCGGGGAGGTCGATGCACGATGAGCGCGGAGGAGAGGGACGTGGAGGCGGAGGCCGCAACCGCCTCCGTCGGCCGCGAGGGCAGGCGGGCGGCGCTGGCGCTGTTCCGCGAGCTCGTCGCCCCGTACAAGTGGCTCGTCGTCGGCATGGTGGCCACGCTGCTCTGCGACATCGTGGGCATGCTGTACATCCCCACCGAGCTCGCGGCGCTCGTGAACACCGCCATCGCGACGCGTGACGCCGACGCCCTGGTGGGGCATGGGGTCTCCATGCTCGTCGCCGCCGTCGTGGGGTCGGGCGGCTGCATCACCTCCTACTACCTGGCATCCAAGTTTGCCGCCAACGTGGGTAGGGACCTGCGCGTGAGGGTGTACGAGAAGTCGCTCGACCTCGCCCACTCTGACTTCGAGCAGTTTGGCACGGGGTCCATGATCACGCGCACGCTCTCGGATGCCAACGTGGTGCAGCAGATGCTGCTCATGGGGTTCATCATGATGGGACCGGTCCCCGTCACGTGCGTGGTTGCGATCCTGCTCGCCTTTGGCGTCGACCCCGTGATGGGCCGCCTCCTGGTGGCGGTTACCCTCGTGATCCTGGTGATCTTTGGGCTTGCGGTGTGGAAGTCCGCCCCCATCTTCGTGATGCTGCAGTCGTTCATCGACCGCATGAACGTGCGCCTTCGCGAGTACATCACGGGCGTGCGCGTCATCCGCGCGTTTGGGAGGGAGTCGCGCGAGCGCGAGCGGCTCGACTCCACCTTCGAGTCGTACGCGGACCGCGCCATCCGGGTGAACCTGGTCTTCTCCACCTGCGACTGCGCCACGTTCTTCCTCATGAACGTGGTCGAGTCCACCATCCTGTGGGTGGGTGCAAACAGGGTGGGCGCGCACGCCATGCAGATAGGCTCCATCTCGGCGCTCATCGAGTACGCCATGCTCATCATGTTCTTCATGATGATGGCGCAGTTCGCGATCCTGCAGATGCCACGCGGCCTTGCCTGCCTGTCCCGTGCCGCCCAGGTCCTCTCGGCAACGCCCATGATCCTTGACCCGGAAGTCCCGGCAGAGCTGCCCTCGGGTGACGACGCGCCGGCGGAGGTCGCCCGCTTTGACCACGTCAGCTTCCGCTTTGGCGACGCGGACGAGGACACCCTGCACAACCTGGACTTCGCGCTCCGGAGGGGCGAGGTCACCGCGGTCATCGGCAACACCGGCTCCGGCAAGTCGACCATCGCCAAGATGCTCCTGCGCTTCCACGACGTCACGGGCGGCAGGCTGCTGTTCCTGGGCAGGGACGTGCGAGACGTGTCGCAGCACGAGCTGAGGGGCCGCATCTCGTACGTTCCGCAGCGCGCGTGGCTGTTCTCGGGTACTATCGCCCAGAACCTGCGCGACGGCGACACGGGGGCGACGGACGAGCGGTTGCGGCATGCCCTGGACGTGGCGCAGGCGTCGTTTGTGCGGGAGCTCCCGGATGGCCTGGACGCCCGCGTGTCACAGGGAGGCACCAACTTCTCGGGCGGCCAGCGGCAGCGCCTGGCGATCGCCCGCGCGCTGGTGCGCGAGGCGGACCTGTACGTGTTCGACGACTCGTTCTCGGCGCTCGACTTCAAGACGGACGCCGCGCTCAGGCACGCGCTCTCGGGCGAGCTGGACGGGGCGGCGACGCTGCTCATCGCCCAGCGCGTGAGCACGATCCGCGACGCCGACCAGATCGTGGTCCTGGACGAGGGCCGCCTGGCGGGCGTGGGCAAGCACGACGAGCTGGTCAGGACGTGCCCGACGTACCGGGCAATCGTGGAGTCGCAACAGATGGAGGGGGGCGAGGCAGATGGCGAGTGACGAGAGGGACAAGACGACCGTGCTGGGGAAGGCACCCGACGGCATCGAGGGCGAGCGGGTCGATGCCGCCCCCGCCGGCAGTGGCGCGGAGGGCGACTCCGAGGTCCCCTCGGACGCCATGGGAACGGCGCGCCGCCTGTGGGAGAGCGCACGGGGCATCCGCTGGAGGCTCGTGGTGTCCGCCATCGCGACGGTGCTGTACGTTGCGTTCAGCCTTGCGGCGCCCGCCTACAGCGCCTACGTGGTCGACCTGGTGTGGGGGAACGTGCAGGAGTCCTTTGCCCAGGGCAGGGACTACGTGGTGACCATGGAGAACGGTGGCAGGCAGATCCTGACGTTCCTCTCCCTCTGGACCGTGTCGTGGGCCTTCTATAGCGTGCAGTCCTATGTGATGTCGAGCTTTGCGGAGAGGCTCAACCTCCGCCTTCGCGGGCTCATCTCGGCTAAGCTGGGGTGCCTGCCGCTTGCGTACTACGACCAGCACCAGCCCGGCGACACCATCAGCCGCGCCACCAACGACCTGGACAAGGTGTCCGAGGTGCTGCAGCGCGGCGTGATGCAGCTGATCATCTCGGCCGTCACGCTCGTGGGCGCCGTCGTGATGATGGCAAGGTACAGCGTGGTGCTCACCCTGGTGTTCTGCTGCTTCGCGGCGGCGTCCGCCCTCCTCACCAAGGTCGTTGCGGCGCGCACGCTCTCCATCGCGTCACGCCGCCAGGAGGCGCTGGGGACCCTCACGGGCAAGGTGGAGGAGGCGTACAGCGGCCGTGCGGTGATCAAGGCGTTTGGCCGGGAGGGCGACAGCCTGGACGACATCCGCGCCTGCTCGGAGGACCTTGCCCAAACGAGCGCCCGGGCGGACTTCGTGACCAACGCCATCAGCCCCGCGATCCGCTTCCTCACGCGGCTGTGCCAGGTGGTCGTGGGCATCATGGCGGGGTCCATGCTCATAGCCGGAAGGCTCTCGGTCGGCGTGTTCCAGGCGTTCTTCCAGTACGTGGCCCAGGCGACCGAGCCGCTCACGCAGCTCTCGCTCACGGTGAACATGCTGCAGGGGGCACTCGCCGCCGCGGAGCGCGTGTTTGCCCTGCTGGACGAGGACGAGGTCGAGCCCGACCCGGCAGAGCCCGAGCTTCCCGCAAGCCCCGTCCGCGGCAGGGTCGCCTTCGAGCACGTGCGCTTTGGCTACTCGTCCGACCGCCCGCTCATGCGCGACGTCTCGTTTGTGGCAGAGCCTGGGCAGAAGGTCGCGATCGTGGGCGCCACGGGCGCCGGCAAGACCACCCTCGTCAACCTCCTCATGCGGTTCTACGAGGTGGATGGCGGCCGAATCACCATCGACGGCGTGGACACCCGGCGCATGACCCGCTCCGACCTGCGCGCCCGGTTTGGCATGGTCCTGCAGGACAGCTGGCTCTTCGAGGGGACCATAGAGCAGAACATCGCGTACGGCAGGCCCGGCGCCACGCACGACGAGGTCGTGGCGGCGGCAAGGGCGGCGCACGTGGACTTCTTCGTGCACACGCTGCCCAAGGGCTACCAGACCATGCTCTCCAACGAGGCGGAGGAGATAAGCCAGGGCCAGCGCCAGCTGCTCACCATTGCGCGCGCCATGCTCGTGGACCCGGCGATCCTCATCCTGGACGAGGCGACCTCGAGCGTGGACACCCGCACGGAGCAGGCGATCGTCCACGCCATGGAGGCGGCGATGGAGGGCCGCACCAGCTTTGTCATCGCCCACAGGCTCTCGACCATCGTGGACGCCGACCTCATCCTGGTGATGGACCACGGCACCATCGTGGAGCAGGGGAGCCACGCCCAGCTCCTGGCGGCAGGCGGTGCCTACGCGGAGCTGTACAAGAGCCAGTTTGCGTAAGGGCGCTGCCGTGTTTGGATGGTGTTGCCCACACCGCCAAGACAGATTGGCCAAGAAGTCCTAAGCTGAAGAGCTGTGGAAGGCTGGCGGGGGATTCGTCCCCCGCCATTTTGTCGTATTCGCGCAACACGATTGGCTGGTCATGGGCAAGCACTTTTCAAATGCAGGGGAGAGCCGCGAGGACGAGGGCAGGCACGGCTTCGCCTCCGGTGGCTCCGAGCGAGGCGATGCTCGTGTCGATGCCCCCGTCGCGGGAATGGGGGACGACGGCGCGGGCGAGAGGCCCCCGGCAAGCTGGTTCCTTCCCAACCCCACCGGCAGCTCTGAGGCGCCGAGGGGAAAGGGGCGCGACCACCGCTCCCACGGGCACCACCGCCGTCGCGTGGTGGCGATCGTGGTGTGCGCGATCGTCGCGCTCGTCGTCGCCCTTGGCGCGTCGCTGGCGCTCACCGCCAGGACGGCGAAGGCGGACGCCGAGCAGGTGGTCACGGCGCTTGAGCAGGCCAAGGATGCGGTCTCCAACGGCGACTCGTCCGCCCTCAAGGAGGCGGCCTCCACGGCGAGCGACTCCGCCCACGGCGTGCAGTCGGCGCTCTCCGGCCCGCAATGGACGATCGTCTCCCTCGTGCCCTCGTACGGCCAGGACGTGACCACCGCGAGGAGCCTGGCGGGCGTCCTTGTGGACCTCTCGGACAACGTGCTGTCTCCCCTCGCCTCCAACGCGGAGTCGACCGACCTCAAGGCGCTCGTCTCCGACGGCTCGGTCAACGTCGACGCCGTCAAGACGCTGGTGGGCGTCCTCGACCAGGCTGCGCCCGCGCTCCAGAGGTCGGCCCAGACCGTCGATGGCCTTCCCCAGGCGCACGTGAGCCAGCTCGCCTCCGCCATCGACAAGGCCAAGGACAAGATCGACACGGCCAACTCGGTGGCGTCCAGGCTGAGCGACCTGGCCCCGTACCTGCCCACGATGCTGGGTGACGGCGGCCAGACCAAGACCTACCTCCTCGTGGCGCAGAACAACTCCGAGATCCGCGCAACGGGCGGGTTCCCGGGCTCGATGGGGATCATCACCGTGACCGACGGCCAGATCAGCGTGGGCGACTTCACCACGATCGTGGGCCAGCGCGGCAAGGAGTTCCAGCTCACCGAGGACGAGGCGGTCACGTTTGGCGCCGCCATGGGCGTGAGTCCCGGCAACCTCAACTCCACCCCCAACTTCGAGCGTGCCGGCGACCTTCTCGCCCAGGCCTACGAGGCCTACGTGGGAACCCACGTGGACGGCACCATCGCGGTTGACCCGGTGTTCCTCCAGAGCCTGCTCAAGCTCACGGGCGGGGTCACCGCCAGCGACGGAACGGTGGTGGACGGCTCCAACGCCGCCGAGGAGCTGCTGAGCAAGGTGTACTGGCGCTACGGCAACGACAACGCCTCCGAGGACGCGTTCTTTGCCGAGGTTGCCGGTGCCGCCTTCAAGCAGGTGATGGGCAACCTGGACAAGGCGGGCGCGAGCAACCTCGCCGAGGTCATCGACTCCTCCGCCTCCGAGCGCCGCCTGCAGGTGTGGATGGCCGACTCGGACCAGGAGAAGGCGATCGAGAATGCGGGCCTTGCCGGCGAGGTCTCGGATGACACCGCAAAGCCCGTGCTGGGCGTCTACTTCAACGACGACACCTGGGCAAAGATGGACTGGTACCTCTCGACCAAGACCGAGGTTGGCCAGGCGACCACCAACTCCGACGGCACCGTGAGCTACCGCGTGACCACTACGGTAGGCAACACCATCACCGAGGACCAGGCCAAGTCCGCGCCCGCCTACATCTCGGGCGGAAACCCCGCCAAGACCGACGTCAGCACCATGATCATCAACTGCTTCCTGCTGGCGCCCGCGGGCGGCAACATCACGGACGTGACGCTCAACGGCGCCACCTCGGGCGACGCCATCATGCTGTATGGGCACGCAGGCGTGCGGCAGTCCCTGAGCCTCAACGCGCAGCAGTCCGCGACCCTCCAGTACACGGTCACGGTGCCAAAGGAGGCCACCGGCGACCTCACCGTGGACCAGACGCCGCTGGGCAACGTGAGCCTGCAGCAGTAGGGGAGAGGGGCGGGCCACCAGGCCCGATACAAAGAGCGCCTGCGAGGGTCGTGGGACGGCGTCGGGAGGCGTCAGTCTCGCGCCCCTCTGCCGTGCGCGAAGGCGGTCCCGGGGCTGCGTGCGGCCCCTGGGGGCGGATGCCTGTGCAATGAGGCGTCGTTCCCGTCTCCAGCTTGCCCAGTGGTTCCCCAAGGGCGATGATTGCGACAGGCACGGACGCTTCGTCGGCGTCGGCGGCCTGGTGCCGCCGCATCCTCGTGATGGGAGGCTCTCGCATGGACGGTAGGACATCGCGGGGGAGAGTGGCGCTCTTCCTCGTCCTCGCGTTCGCCATCGACTGGGCGTGCTGGGTCTGGGCGGGGTCGCAGACCGGCTGGAGCGTGGCGGAGGGGTCTGGCCCGTGGCCGGCGGTGCTGCCGCTCTCGATGTTCGTCCCGCTCGTTGCCGCGCTCGTGGTGAGGGCCGTCCCCGGAGCCGACGTGCTCCGGGGCTGGAGGCCGCGCGTCAGGGGCAACGTCCGCTGGTACGTGGTGGCCCTTCTCACCCCGTCCGTCCTCACGCTGCTGGGCGCCCTCGTGTACTTGGCCCTCGTGCCGGGAGCCTTCGACCCCACCGCGAAGTCCTACGCCCAGTTGGCAAGGGCGCAGCTCGGTCCCGATGTATCCCAGGTCCCCGCGCTGATGGCCGCGCAGTTTGCGTCGGCGGCGCTTCTCGCCCCGTTCTTCAACATGATCTTCGCCATTGGCGAGGAGGCGGGCTGGCGCGGCTTCCTGTACCCCGCCCTCAGGGACTGGCTGTCCCGTCCCGTGGCGATGCTCGCAACCGGCGCCATCTGGGGGCTGTGGCACGCCCCGCTCATCGCGATGGGATACAACTACGGAACGTCCTACCCGGGGTTCCCGGTGGTGGGCATCCTCGCGATGGTGCTGTTCTGCACGGGGTTTGGCACCTTGCTCTGCCTGCTGAGGGACGTAACCAACAGTGTGTGGCCCTGCGCGCTCGCGCACGGGGCGCTCAATGCCGTGGCGGGGCTTCCCGTGTGGCTCTCCACCAGTGGGATCGGCATCCTCGGTCCAGCGCCGCTGGGACTTCTCGCCTGCATCCCCACGCTGCTGCTGTGCGTCTGGATCCTCGTGGGCGCGCGCAGGTCCGCCCCGAGCGGGATGGAGTAGGGGAGAGGGGTCGTCGCCTTTCCCCCCGCGGAGTCCCCACCGTCCGTCACGTCCGTGGGGCTTGTTTTGCCCGGCTCCCCGCCATGACGCAACCCTTCCAGCCGCCGCCCTGACCAGCCTTCCGTCTGCCCCGTTGCGTGCCTCTCCCACAAGTGGTGAATGTTTTTGCATTCTTGGTTGAACCCGACGTTCCTAAAGTGTTACTATTGCCAAGCGCTGTGAGGGAGACCGAGCAGAAGCAAACGGGTGGTGGCGCAGTTTGGTAGCGCACTTGACTGGGGGTCAAGGGGTCGCTGGTTCGAATCCAGTCCACCCGACCACGAAACCGCAGGCCAGAGGCTTAAGCCTCTGGCCTTTTTCTTTAGGTATCCCATTGATGTACCGTATGTACCGTAGCCGTTCCTCATGCTCTTGCGGTGCAAGGCGAGCATTATTCTGGTTCAATGTGTTGCATTTGTAGGGAAATAATCTACAAATGCAACATGAGCAATTCAAATCACATAGAGGCCATAGCGGAGCTCTACGAGTCGGAGGGCGTCTTCACCACGGCACAGGCGGCTCGCATGTGCATCCCACGCGACGCCCTTCACGATGCGGTCGAGTCCGGCCACCTCGTACGTGTCGTGTGGGGCGCCTACCGAATGGTGGGATCCGGCTCCTCCTTCGCTGACGAGCTGGCGGCGATATGGAAGCTCGCCACCCTGGCGAAGTTCTCTCACGAGAGGATGCGTGTCGCAGACTGGGACGGCATCGCCGTCGGTGGCTCCACCGCATCAGTCCTCCTCGGGATCGGCGGCCTGCAGCTCTCGCCCTACAGACTCTACGCACCCAGGAGGGTGAACGCGAGGAATCCCTCGGCGAGCTTCGCCAGGCGTGCGGTGTGCCGCGACGAGGTGACGTTCGAGTCGGGGCTCCCCGTGACACGCCCAGAACGCACTGTCTTCGACCTCGTCGCGGACGACGAGGACCTCTCGCTCGTGGCGGACGTCCTGGCCGACGCCTCGAGGAAGTACCACGGCTTCGACTGCGGGAAGCTCCAGGGGCTGCTCGAAGGCTATTACGGTGAGAGGCGGGGCGCGGGATCTTCGATGGCCTGATGGAAGACTCTGGGCTTCTCGGGAGGGGCGCACGGGAATGAGGTACAAGAGCGCTGCCGCGCTCGAGATGGCGATCAAGTCTGCCGCGGCGGCGTCGCCGATGGATACCGGGCGTGTCGTATCGGCATTCTACTTCCACCGGCTGCTGTGCCGTGTGTTCGTCGGCGGCAACGACTCGATCGTGCTCAAGGGTGGTCGGGCGATGTTCGCTCGTACCGTTGATGCCCGCGCGACGTGCGACATTGACCCGCTCTCCACGGGGCCGAGCCTGGACGAAGCGCTCGGGGAGCTTATCCGGCTCGCCAGGACCAACCTGGGCGACTTCGTGACGTTCGAGTTCGCGGGGTCGCGCCCGATAAAGGCTGAGGACGAGTACAGGAGCGGGCTGTCTGTCGGGTTCGTCCCCATGGTTAGTGCGAAGCGCCTCCAGCCCGTCTCCGTCGACCTTGTCGTCGACGAGTTATCGCTCGAAGGCGCCGAGTGCATCTCTCTGGCGGACAGGATAGAGGTAGACGGGCTCGAAACCTGCGATTACCTCGTCTAGCCCATTGAGGCCACCCTCGCGGACAAGCTCTGTGGCATCGTCGAGACGCACAGCGGGAGAGCGTCCTCCAGGGTAAAGGACCTCGTGGACGTTACCCTGATCGTGTCGGAAATGTTGGTGTAAGCGCAAGAGCGCGCAGGCTTGATCGATAGCCAAAGCAGAGCGGCCATCGTCCTAGAATCTGAGATCGCGACAAGTCGGATTCGTGGAAGGGAACGATGACCGTATGGAAAGCATAGCAGAGGCGCCGTTAACGGCGCAGGTGACTCCGGGGCTCCTTCCGAGGTTCCAGGATGGGGCGGTGAACCTGCAAGAGCTGCTCAGGCAGCTCGCGGAGTCCATCGTGAACGAGATCATGGACGCGGAGGCCGACCAGATGTGCGGGGAGGGCAACTGAGTATTGCGCCCCATCAGTAGCACCAGTTTCACGGTTTCCGTACCACCCTCGCACCTAACCGTTTCGCACCATCCGAACCGCCCGTTCCGCGGCTTCCGTATCGCCCTGCTCTGCCCGTAGCATTGAATCGCCATGTTACCGACCAAGAAAGGAGAGAAGCATGGCGAGAAAGATACGGGCGAAGCTCATCATGGAGCTGCGCGAGCAGGGCATGTCGAGGAGGTCGATAGCCAAGACCAGGCGCATGTCGATGGAATCCGTCTGCGAGGTGTTCGGCATCGCGGAAGAGCGTGGCATCAGCTGGGCGGACGTCGAGCCCCTGACCGACGAGGAGGCCTACCGGCTGTTCTACCCTGACAGGGGCGTCCGCGAGAGCGTCTTCGAGGACCCGGACTGGGGCTACATGCACAAGGAGATGGCCAAGGTCGGCGTGAACCTTCGCCTCCTGCACGACGAGTACAGGGAGAGGTGCCGGCGCGAGGGCAAGGTCGCGATGGGCTACACGAAGTTCTGCGGCGATTACGGAATCTGGACGGCGGCGAACAACCTCACGAAGCGCATCGAGCACAAGGCCGGCGTCTCCTGCGAGGTCGACTGGTCCGGGCCCACGCTGGGCAGGGGCCTCGTGAACCCCGTAACCGGCGAGGTGTCGAAGATTTACCTCTTCGTCGGGGTGCTCCCGTTCAGCCAGATGGCCTACTTCGAGCCAACGCTCGACATGAAAGAGCGCACCTGGCTCAGGTGCCACGTGCACATGTACGAGTACTGGGGCGGCGTGCCCGAGCGAACGGTGTGCGACAACCTCAAGACCGGCGTCGTGAAGCACCCACGCGAGGGCGAGATCGTGCTCAACGACGCCTACGAGGCGCTCGGCGAGCACTACATGACGGCCATCATGCCGGCGCAGGTCAGGAAGCCCAAGCAGAAGGCGTCCGCCGAGGGCACCGTGCGCGACGCGGCCACCTGGGTGATAGCCGATCTCAGGAACGAGGCGTTCGCGACCATCGAGGACGCGCGCGCAGCCGTGCGGCGGTGCCTCGACGAGTACAACGCGCACCCGTTCCAGAAGCGCGAGGGAAGCCGCGAGTCGGTGTTCCGCGAGGCCGAGGCCGCCGAGCTCAGACCCCTTCCCGATGTCCGCTACGACGTCGCCGAATGGGTCTACAACCGCTCGGTGAACCTCGACTTCCACGTCGTCTACGCCAGGAACCGCTACTCCGTTCCCCACCGCTACGTCGGGCGGAAGGTGGACCTGCGCGTGGGCGAATCAACGCTGTCAATCTACCACGCCGGCGAGCGCATCGCCACGCACCCGCTCTTCCCCTCCTACGTGAGGAACGCCTACTCGACCGATGGGTCCCACATGCCGGAGGCGTTCCTCAGGCCCGAGTGGGACGATGTGCGCATAAGGGACTGGGCGCGCAAAATCGGCCCCTCGTGCGCAGAGGTCGTCGAGCGCATCTTCGCGCGCGTCAAGGTCAGGGAGCAGGCGTACAACCCCGCGCTGTCGGTGCTCAGGCTCTCGAAGAAGTACGGCGACAAGAGGCTCGAGGCCGCCTGCGCGCACGCGCTGCCCAGGCTCACCTCGCCCCGGTACAGGCACATCAAGGCGATACTCGACTCCAACCTGGAGGAGGGGCCGTCGCAGCGCGGCGCCGCCGCGTCTGGCGGCGCCAGGCCCTCGGGCCACGTCCGCGGCGCTGACTACTACAGGGACCTGGGGTGATCACAATGATCGACGAGGAGACCAGGCGCAAGCTGCGCGAGATGAACATGGGCGAGATGGTGGAGACGCTCGATCTGCAGGAGGCCGACCGCACCTGCATGGGCATGCCCTTCGACGAGCGCGTGCGCATGATGGTGGACCACGCCTGCGAGGCCAAGCGCTCGTCCAGCGTGAAGCGACTCACCCAGCGGGCGCGGCTCCGCTTCCCGGCCGCCGAGCCCGGCGAGATGATCTACGAGGGACGAGGAATCGACGGCGTGCTCGTGCGCGAGGCGCTCACGTGTCAGTTCATGGACCGCGCGGCCAACGTGATCGTGGAGGGCTGCACCGGCACGGGCAAGAGCTACCTGGCGTGCTGCATGGCCAAGCAGGCATGCAGGATGCGCAGGAGCGCGCGCTACATAAGGCTGCCCGACCTGCTGATGGAGCGCGACGAGCTAGCGGCGACCGAGCGCTCCGACGCCAAGATCCTGAGGAAGTACGCGCGCTACGAGCTGCTAGTCATCGACGAGTGGCTTACCGAGGACGTCGAAGACGTGGCCATACGGTTTCTGCTCGAGCTCGTGGAGAGGCGCTACATGGATCGCTCCACCGTCCTCTGCACGCAGTACTCGCCTGCCGACTGGCACGGCCGTCTCGGCGGCGGCGTGCAGGCCGACGCGATGATCGACAGGCTGGTGCACGGCGCAGTGAGAATCGACCTCGGAGACGTCAACGTCCGCAAGCTGCTCGCCGAAAAGAAAGGGTGATGCGCATCTCGCGAAACGGGTGATACGGAAACGGCGTGGGCACCGGTGCGGAGACCGCGTAACGGGTGGTGCTCACGCCGCAAAATACTCAGGGCAACAGCCGAAACGGCTACCGCGAGCGCAAGCTTCTGACCTGCGTGGGCACCCTCACGCTCAGGGTCCCCAAGCTCAGGCAGGGAAGCTTCTTCCCCGAGGACGTGCTGACGCGCTACCAGAG